>TARA_R100000781_G_scaffold37648_1_pt1 | contig 17419 bp, 10 predicted proteins | sample TARA_R100000781 | Tara Oceans TARA_R100000781 (sample SAMEA2623385) | marine metagenome | biome: marine biome (ENVO:00000447); feature: deep chlorophyll maximum layer (ENVO:xxxxxxxx); material: "saline water (ENVO:00002010), including plankton (ENVO:xxxxxxxx)" | depth 60 m | reverse complement strand
GCCTCGTTGAAGTCGTCTTCAAACTGCATGTCAGATTGTGTGAAGGTTCCTCCATCTTCAAACATAAACTCATCCTGAGCTTGCTGTTCTTGCTGCTGTTCTGCTACTTCAAAGGGCGAAGCAGATATTTCGGGACCAATCTCGGCTGCTTGAAACTCTTGAAGACCTAATGATTGTTCTTCTTGATCTCTTAAAAATCCTCCATTATTTTCAGATTCTGATGAGCCTGTAGAAATACTGGAAGATCCTATAGCTTGTGATCCTGTGTCCCTTACTGAATTTAAAGCAACAGCAACAGCCTTATTAAAATTAACTCTAGAAGATGAACTTGAATTAGACTCTACAAGAATCTCTCCGGGTTCTTCTTCTACAATTAAATCTTCTTCTTGTTCTTCTATAGCTTCTATATTATCTTCTTCTATTAACTCTGTATAAGCTTCTTCATTAATAAGAAGTTCTAGTTCTTCCTCATCTATCAAATCTTCTAAGGCTTCATCTTCAATAAACAGCAGTTCAGTTTCTTCTACTATCTCTGCTAGTTCTTCAAGTACCTCTTCAGCCTGTTCTTCTAAAAGAGTAGGCTCTAGTTCTTCTAAAGCTTCATCCTCTAGCCAATCATCTTCAACAGCTAACCAGTTTTCAGTGATTGCCATGTCTTCAAAGATATAGTCCTCATTTAACTGTGCAGTATAGACCTCTTCGTATTCTGTATCTATATCATAAATAACAAATTCATCAGTAGTAGGATCAAACTGCATGTCAATCCAGACAGGTTCGTAGAAGTATTCAGGCTCTCCTAGCGTTATTTCCTCTTCATAAGTCGCTTCAAACGATTCCAAATCTTCTTCATAGTAGTACTGATCGTAGTAAGGATCTTCCCAAGTTTCTGTTTCATAGCCATAAAATTCCTCTTCTGATTCATAACCTTCACTCATATACATTTCGTCAGGAGAAAAGCCATACATGTCGTACTCTTCCTGACTATACCCTCCATCCTCAAACTCTTCTTCTGTTGTATAAGAGTCTTCGATGGCTTGCTGCTGCGCTAAAGCTGACTCGTAACCAGAACAAGAAGTGTGGTATAACGAATCAAAAATACATTGTTGTGCTATATAAGCTTCATTGTATCCAGTACAATCTGTATCGTATAAAGCATCTATACCGCATTGCTGATTAAAATAAGCCAGTGCGTAACCATTACAGTTCACAGAATATAGAGGATTAGCGTTACATTGCGCTGTTATATCTACCTCTACCATTAGAGACTTATTCTCTAAGGCTGTATTGTGGACCGTATTGTTCCAATCGGTGCTTACACAAGAACTAGAATTTGTAGATCCTGTAGAGCATTCGTCATGAAATAGGTACTGCTCGTATTCTGTAGAACTTCCCTGTATTCCTATTAAAACATCGTGGCTGTTGATATTTAATTCTTCATACCTGAACTCAATGTTATTAGAGTTCTCGTATAGCCACATTTCAAACGTGTTATCTGAAGACCTATTATATTCTCGAAGATCATACCAGCCAGCTATAAAATAATCATCACCGCTAGGATTATCAAAATACTTGGTAAGCATTCGAGAGCCACTATCCCTGATAAGATCAGTCCAAAACGGGTAGATAGTATAAACTGTATCAGGCAATGGATCAGGTGTGTAATCGTTGCAATAGACTGTCGTAAATGACCAACAACCATTCGTAGACATATATCCTTGAGTGTATTCATTACCATAAAATCCAAACGTAAATCCTAAATTAATTGCTCCTGACCTACTATCATCTGATATATTCCATTGTGAGGTGCCTGACTGGTTCCTCAGATCGAGAATAGACGCTGACCCTATAGTGAAGTCAGTTGCACTAGCAAGTCCCGTTAGAAGTAAGCTAAGACTGGCAAATAGATTCGTCAGGCATTTCATTACAAAACTCTTCCTTTGTCCAGACACGATAAGCATAATCAGAATTACTATCGGCTTCTTTAAAGTTGTGCGAAACCCCTACCATTCCGGCTGGTTGATCCTGTGGATTTCTATCCCAACTATCTTGAGCTTCTTCTCCTATACTTCCCATATAAGGGCAAGGTGTTCCAGCCATTTCCATAGCTGAAAATACTCTATCATCCTGACACATTAAACTAACCGCAGCGACTTTCATTCCCATGTCATATAAGGTTTTTGAAAGCTTGATACGCTCACAGTTCTCGTCTGTTATGCTTCTGCCTCCAGAGAACCCGAAGATTTGAGTCTGCATAGCACCACTCACTCCTGTTGTACAGAGGTCTTGTGAATAAGAACTACCTATACTAGGTGCGATTGCACTTGGAGGAGGACTTTTAATCTCCTGTTCAATTCTCTGCACCGTTTCATTACGGTTAATGTTCTCATTAGTATTGACGTTAGTGTTGTTTGTAGTGACATCCGAAGATGAAGTGCTTTCGGAGACTGAATTGTTATTGTTTGTATTGGTAGCTGTACTATTATTAGTACTGGTTGATGTGTTTACGTTGTTACTACTTACATCTTGATTAACTGTAGAAGTATTTACGTTAGTATTACTAGCAGTAGAAGACGAACTAACTGTTGAGTTGTTGTTGTTTGTGTTAGTGTTTACGTTTGTATTACTGTTTGTATTTGACGATGTATTAGTATTAACATTCGTATTTGTAGACGCTCCAGTATACGAGGTACTGTTTATATTATTATTTGTATTAGTATTCGTTGCAGTAGAAGTAGACGTATTAACATTCGTATTGCTATTCGTATTTGTATTCGTATTAGTGTTGGTGTTTGTATTGGTGTTTGTATTGGTATTAGTACCCGTTGTAGTTGTTACAAGAGTATTAGTTTCACAATACTGTGAACCCGCTGCACACGTTCCCGTTTGTTGTGAAAATACTTCGTCTGGAAGTAGTATAAATAAAATCAAAATAAAAATTATAATAAAATATTTGTCGAAAACAAAGTTTGCCATATCTTTTATTTTTCCTCCCTAGTAAACTCAACATCGTTTGTTAGTGTCCTTTCTACTTCGCTTAGTACCCATCCCGGTACTTCCTCAAAACTTATGTCTACAAAGACATGCTCCTGAGCCTTTTGTAAATACACTTCAACTAAATCTTCGTAGAGTCCTCTGAAGATTTCTCTTTTAATCCAAGGCTGATTTTGTTTAGTTCTTGCTTTACAATCTAATTTGTAAGCCCTGTCTAAATCTGTTTCTAAATATAACAGCATTAGTACTCACCAGTTCGTATAATCCTTGTTAATTCTTTAGCTCTATTCCCTACCTGTTTAGACCACTTACTATCCATAAATTCATCTGCTGCCTTATCCCAATCACTTCTAGCCATTGCGGTTAAAGCCTTTTGAAATTTTCTTAATCTTGTTTGACCTAAGTTAAAACTTATATCAACCATTGCGTCCTGCCTAGCTTCGTTAAGATCTGAAAACCAACCATACTCAAAGTCTAGTTCAGTTATAATACGGTCAATATCATTTTGTAATAGATAATCTATCTCATCTTCTGATAACCCAATGCCCCCTTCTGGATCTATGTTTCTTCCAACACCTATAGTAATCTTAGAAGCACTACACTTATAAGCATGAGTTTCCACGCCTTCATGGATCTTTAACATTTCTATTAGTTTATCGTTGCTCATCTTCACCGTCCTGATAAAAAGGATCTAAACCTTGTTTGTCCCTTTCAAGAGCATGGATAATAGCCTTTTGCTTAATAGAATCAGGAACTATTCTAGGATTACCTTCAGCATTATTTTCCCTAAACCAATCTTGATCTTCTTCTGTTAAAGTAGGAACTAATAAAGGAATAGGTCTACCACCAAGAACATCCTCAAAAGTAACAGATAATTCAGTGTGGGTTTTACCTGTTACATTACTTACAATTGGACCTAAAAATCCCCGCATAGATTTATCTCTGTCGGTAGATACAGGATCACCTCCTTTTACTTCATCACCGTCTTTATAACTTTGTCTTCGTTTCTTTAGGGTGCTAAGTAATCCTCCTCTATTCATTAAGATTCTATCTTCTTGTCGTCTTTGCAGGGCTTCCAGTAATCCTTCTTCTACATAGGGTTCTCCAGTTAAAGGGTTTATTCTAGTAGCAGGATCTTCTTTAGCAAAGGGAACATCTTCTCCTTTTATTAAACCTCCTGTTACTCTTCTTTGTCTAGTAGATTCATTAGAAGAACTAGGATATAAATACTTAGAAAGTAAAGAATTATAAGATTGCCATTCTGCCTCTAATCGTAAAATATCTTCATCTGCTTGATTAAATATAGATTGAAGTTCTTCAAAGTCTATTCTACCTCTATCTAAATCAGTTCTAGCATCTGAATATTTTCTATCTATTTCTCTTCGTTGTTGGGTGTACTCAAATTCTTTTAATAATCTATTTTTATGAATATTTTGTGGTCGTAATTTTACACCAAAACCATATAGCCATGCTTCAAGAGGACTATAGTTAGCACCATAAGGAGATCCAGTATAAACTGATTTTAAAACATCTCCTTCTATTCCTTCTACTTTACCTACCTCATATCCTTTTTGTAAGTTATTAGCTATTTGTCTTCGATCCCAAGCATACGAACCGGGAACAACAGGAATATTAGGTATCATTTTTCTTGCAAAATCTTTAATTAATGCTAAATCATCTGTCCCTACTCCTTCTATATCCTGTCCTGTATAAGCATCTTTCTGGACTGCAAAGGTATTCCATAAATCTCCCCATATTCCAAAAGAAGGTTGAAACGGAGAAGGTAGTCCGGGTACTCCCTGTTCTCTTTGCTCATAAATATCTCCACCGGGAACCCAACGACTAACGTCTAAATATTGTGAGTCTCCATAAGCAGATCTAAAGGGCATTTTAACAAGTGTAGGAGGCATAAAAGGAACATCATATAAAGTTCTAGAAAGCTCATCTCTTGCCGTTAGTCTTTCTGCCTCTTGATTTCCCTCCCCAAATTTTTGTCCAGCTTGATTTAACATATAACCCGCTAATGCCCACTTAGCAAATTTATGTGGCCTCATAACGGCTGCTTCAGCTATTAAAGGAATCACTCTATAGGTATAACTGAGAAAGGGCGTAGGGTATCTTCTCATCCAATTAATTAAAGGAGCATTAATATCATAATCAATAAACCATTTACGAGCTTCTTGAGCAGCCTTTATTTTTTGAGCTTCAGAAATATTATCAATACCTCCCATTTTATTAACTCTGTCTTTAAAGACAGTATATCTAAATACATGGTCTTCAAATTGATAAGCTCTCTCTGCTTTTTTAATAGTTAAGTTTTTAACTTTATTTAAAGCTTTTCCTACAAGTCCTGTAAATCCTAAAACATCTTCCGGTAAAAATTGATCTGTTTCTTTCTTAAATGTTTCTTCAAAAGCATTTGCTATATCATTTCCAAATTCTTTACTTACTATATCAACATCATAAACTCCATATAATTTTGCATCTTTAGCTAATCTAGAAGCATTTTCAGGATCTCTTATAGCTTTAGAAAATTCCAAAGCAGCTTTAGGAAGCAATGAAATTTGAGTTCCAGACAAATCTAAAAGCCCTACATTAGAGATTGTATTATTAACATGAACGGCTGGAATCCAAGCAGTCTTTAACTTCTTCCAAGTAGTTGTTAATCCTTCAACACCCTTAGCAAATTTAGCTATTCTAGCATCTTGAGTTTCTTTTAAACGAAGCATGTTTTTTAAATCATTTAAAATTGGCGTTTGAACGTACATTTTGTCTTTGCCTAATTTACCATATGCGTAGATATTAGAAGTCCCTTTAATCTTTGTTTCAGGAACAACACTATATAAAGCTTGAGTTGCTTCATCTAAATTATCTAATTGTTCTTTAGTAACTGCAAATTTTAAATTATTTTCATCTATGTCTTCAGCTATTGTATTAAAAAATTTAGACATTGAAATATCGTGTGCCATTAATCTGCCAGTTTCTCCTATAGCATAAGAAGCATCTTCAATTTCTCCCCACTTAACTCTTTCTTCTTTAGTCCATTGTCTTCTAACTAAAACCTGCCCTGTTTTTTTCCGTATAAGAACCTTATCTTTTTTAGGATCATCAGTATGTCTAACTTCTCTAACAAAATCATAGTCTTTATATTTAGAAGATTCACCTGCTAATATTTTTTTAAATTCTCTATCCCAAGTAGTAGGAGCAATTTTTTTGGTTTCTCTTAAATCTTTTAAAAGCTCAAACCCATCGTCAAGATATTCTTGTTTGATTTTACCTTCTTTATCAAAAAATGTTGTATAAGATATTTTCTCTTCTAAACCTCTCGGCTTAAATTCATCTCCAATTAAAGTAAGTTTTCTTAGTCCTGTCTGAAATGTAGGATCTCCTTTTTTATTTGATTTTAAATGTTTCCTATAGGTTCTATGTACATAAGTATCTAGATTTTTATTAAATACTTCTTCATCTAATAATGATAAATCTACCATTTCTTGACCATACTTTTTAATTAATCTACGTTTTTCAGCATTAAAAATATCTAACTCTTCCCTTTTCTGAGGACTTAGTTTTCCAAACTCATCTTCTAATTTATTTAATGATGGAAAATCTCCGGTCATAATATTGTGCAACATTCTATTTTCTACAGGAGTTAATCCTCTTGCTATGGGAATTAGTAATCCTTGAAAATCCTGCATAATTTGGTTTCTACCTACAAGACCTTCATACCTTCTGTCTTTATATTTTTGACTTAATCCATAATCATTAACAACCATACTTGACATGAACTCACCCCAAGTTTCATTACCTGTCATTACTCTAAGTCTTCCTGCCATATTAACGGAAGCTCCTGCTCCCATAGACCATAAAGCAGCATCAGCCATTCTTTGACTTACAGTAGCATTAGGATTATTACTTGAATTATATCCATATATTCCTCCTCCTGCCGCAGAAAAAGAGGTTCCCCAAAAATTAAAAATATAATTTTTTAAGGCATCTCCAGCAATACGCTGATAAAAATTTTCTACAGGTTTAGTTATAGAAGCTGGATTACTTGTTGCCTCATCAATTTCTTCTCCAAGTCTTTTACTAATAACTTCATCACTAGCTGTCTTAGGATTTTGTCCCTGATTAGAAGCCCTAGATTCTACTCTTTTTATATCATTTATAAGATCAGAAGATCCCGCTTTATCTTGTGAATTTAAAATTCTTTGTCTTCTTATAATATAATTAACGTGTTGTCTAGCTTTATAAGGACTAGCAAATCTTCCAGAAAATAAAGCATCTGCCCCTTGTTCTTTAAATAGTTCACTAAGAACTGTTTCTTTTCCTACAATATCCCCATCTTTATCTAGATTTTGAGAGATTCTAAGAATCTGCCATTCGTCCTGAATTTTTTGAACCCTATAAAGTTCTCTTTCATTTTTTAATAATGAAGCATTAGGATTAATTAAATCATACGCATACTGAGGAGAGGAAATTTGTTTTCCAGTATAATCAAAAAAAGTTTCAGTCTTTAATCCTGTAGAAGTATCAATAATTTCTTGTGTTCTAGTATTATCTATATTAGAGGATACAACCCATTCTCCTTTATTATAAGGTTTCATAGCCCTATAATTTCTAGTTATAGGAGTAGCTGGTTCTAAAATATCTGTATCATCTAAAATAGATCTTCCTGTAAAATCAATTGTTTTACCGGGGACAGTGATGTTTTTTTCTTGATCCCTTGTTAAAAATTTAGGAATAGTAACAGGTTTAGTAGTTTCTAAAGTAGGATCTAAAGGAAAATCTTGTGCCCTATCTTTTTCTGCTTGTCTTCTTGAAACATCTATTTCATTTTCTTTAGCAGCAGTTTCTTGTTTAGGCGTTGCTTTAGATGATACGTTATCAGGATCTAAAGGACTTGGCCTTCCTCTCATTCTATTAATTAAATGTCCAGCACCTCCAGCAATTCCTCCTAATACTCCACCAGCCGCAGCACCAATAGCTGCATTCTCTATCCTATTTTGATTTTCTGCAAATAATCCGGGGTTATCCCTACTTACATAGCCTAATGAACCATAAACTCCTCCAATACCTGCTCCGTAAGTTACAATATGGCGAAGCTTGTTTGCTTTTGCCATTAATCCAGCAACAGGAACTAAGTTTAAAGGATCAAGAAGGGCTGCTGAACCTATGAAATTAGCCATAGCTTTAGTACCATATTCTTCGTTGTCTAAAATTTTTTGAAGCCTACGATCATCTTTCTTTAAATCTTCAACTGTTTCATCCCAATTAAAAGTTTCTCCAAGAATTTGAGTAATTCCTCGTAGACTATCAGACAGCCCCATTTTTCTAGCATAAGACATAGCCTCTTCTTCTGTAGCACCGAGCATGTCATTACCTGTAATATTTCTCCAGCGTTCTATATGCCTTCGATTATTATTATCTTGATTAGAATTTTTCATTATTGGTTATCTATGTAATTATTTAACTGTGATAATCTAGCTTGGGCATCTTGTAATACCAGATCAGAAGTTTCGGGATTTGATATTAAATTTTCTAAATGAGTTTTAATTTCATCTACAGTACTAGCCCAAGTTAATCCTTTAAAAGTAGTGGTATCTGTAATAGATCTTAGAGTAGTATCTGGTTGTAACAATGCAGTTCCTGCTGGATAAGTTCTAAAGCTAGTACCCTCTCTCTTTAATAGAGATAAAGCAGGAGGATTCTCTAATAAAGCATTTAAAGTTTCTTGAAACTTTTCCTTTGCATTTCCAGAACTAGAGTCTATTTGTTCTTGTAAATTTCGTATGTGTTGACCATATTCAATATTTTGTAACCACTCATCAGTTTGATAGTCCTTCAAATTATTAATATTCTGTGAAATAGTAGTAGGAGTACCTTCTTCTGTAGTTATATAACTAAGACGTTGATTTGGCTTATCCCAAAGTAATAAAATATTTTTATCGGTAGTATCTTCTTCTAAAGTAGTTCCTGTAAATTGATCTGTAATTTCACCTAATGAAAAAGGATTATTTTCGTTTAATACATAAATACCTTTATCTCGATTATCTTGAACAGCATCTGCTATAACATCACCTATAAAACTAGGAAGATTACTAGGATCATCTGCCATACGAGCAAGAGCTTCTGAAATATTACGTTGTTGTTCTTCATTTTCAAAAACACCAGAATACCTATCAGAATACACTAACCCTGATAAGCTTTCTCCACGAGTGGGAGAACTTTCTGCTTCCATTACTCTAGTAGGATTAAGAAATCGGTCTACTAAATTAGTTCCTGCTCCAAAGAATTTAATATTTTCTTCTATAAGTAAATTTTTGTCTATTCCTTTTTGTGTTAATTTTCCTAAAGCATCTTCCCGATTAGGATTTACTATAATTTTACCAGTACTACGAGATCTAATAACTAAACCCTCCGCTTCATTATCAGTAAATTCTGTATTTAATAAAGACTGATACTGTATATCTGCTAGTTGAGTAGATGAAGTTAATATTTGAAGCTCGTTCGATAAATCTCTTTTGTAATCAGAGGGATCTAGTCGAGTTATTGCTTCCAAAAATCCTTTATTAGTTAATTGTGTATTAGAATACATTCCTTCTATATCTTGTAGTTCTTTCGTTATTTGATTAAATTTAATAGCTCCTTCATGGGTTAATTGACCTTTTGTAAAATTTAATTGCTCTATCATTCCAATAACAGGAGCATCTGGACGAATTATATTTTCAATTTCATCAAGTATATTTATTCTTTTCTCACCCGTTCCTGCATCTGTTAACAATTGAATTGTTTGAACTACTTCTTTTATAGATCCGTCTAATAACTGTTCTGTGGAAGTTCTAGTTGTAATTTCTCCAGCCTCTCCTAAAATATCCCCATTAGCTATTCCTGCTTCTATTTTACTACTAAGATCTTGAGTAAGAAATCCATTATTATCAAATAAGTCTATAGTGTTTTGAATATCAGTTAATTGTTGACCTATTTCAGTTCCAAATAAAGCATCACGACTTTGTTTTTGATCATCAGCTATTTGCTGTCCCTGTAGTGTTATACTTTCTTCAGTATGTCTATTAAAGATTGATGATACTCCATTTGAAATCCATGATCCAACATCTCTAGGTAATGTATTATGAGACTCATAAAATTCTGGAAAATCTTCAAAAGTAGGCATACTAAAAACAGCTTTCTCTAAATTATTAAAAGATTCTAAATTTTCATCTCGTAATCTTTCTGCTTCTTCCATTACTAATTTATTAAAATTAGGATCATTTTCAGCCACACCAGAATATTTATTAGACATAGCAGACAAAGCATTTTGATAATATTTATTTAAAAGATAATCAGAATTTGTTTGACCAGCAGATTTAATTCCATTAAAAACTCCTCTCCAAGAAGAGCTATTTTCAAGCGTAGCCTCATAAGCTGCTCGTTGAGGAGCTTGATTTCTTTCAAGAGCATCAGCCCTGCTATTTAAAACTGCATTAGTTCCTTGTACAGCTAAATTTGCAAGAGCTAATCTTTTACTAAATTTCTCTTGATCTTTAGCTATTGCATCTTTTCTTTGTCGTACTTCTGAAAAAGTTTTTTCAGCAAATTCTACAGAAGATTCTCCTGATCCTGTGTCATATAAACCCATAACTTACTCCGTTCTACCTAGCAAGGTTTCTTCTTGAGGCTGTTCAGTTCTCTGAAGTAAACTTTCAGGTACTTCTATTGATTGAATTTGTTCCATAATTTCTGAAGGAATAGCTCCTTGAGGCACAGAAGAAAGCTGACCCGTTTTTTTATTTACTATAGAATTTAAATGTTTTGCTCTTGTTTCAGTCATAACTGATGATTCTTCTTCATCCAAATCATCTTCTTCATCACCAGTTATTCTATATTCAATTCCTGATTTTTCTGATAGAGCCATTAAAACAAAAATCAAAGGCTCTATTAACATCATCAACAAATCTGGATTCCATTTGCCTTCTCGAAATCCTGTATACAAAATATTTAAAGCTATATCTGTAAGAGGCATACCACTATTAATGGCTTTCATTAATGGCATAAAAACTTCTTCCTTTAAGAGTTCAGATACTGTATCGTCTAAGGCTTCTCTGAAATTTGTATATTCAGGTTGCCCTTCAAATGGTCTGATTTCTTCAGGAGAAGAGGTTAAAGATTGTCCGGGTATAGGAGGCTGATGATTTACAAAAGCTTCTATACCTGCTGGATCATAAGATCCTAATTGTTGTTGTGCCATTTTTTATTCCTATGCCATTAATTCTAAACCACGCATATTATTATAATAATCTGCTGTACCATCGTTACCTACACTTTTTACATAATCATAGTTTAATAGGTTAGTTCCTGCCCAAACATTTCCTCGTTGCTCACTCATCATATTTACATTTCTAAATATTGAACTATCTCCAAACATATTACTTAAAGCAAATAGATTAGGTTCTTCTCGAATAGTCTGTAATATTTTTTGTTGTGGAGGATCTCCTGCTATTGTATAGGCAAGTTTACTAGCTCCTCCTTGTCTAATAGCTGGATTAATTATATCCTCTCCAACATCAAAGTCTTTAAAGGAATTAACAACAGAGTCTCTTTGACCTATAACCCACTCTTTAGCTTTTGATGTCCACGGCTGTCCTTCTTCTAAGGCTTGGAAAGTTTGTGCAGATATATCTTCAATAGAAATAGGACTTGGTGATGTAACTTCTGGTCCTACATTAGTACGACCTAAAATACTTTCACTTTTAAAGGTTGCTCCTGTATCAGTTAGAGTTCCAGCAGGAGTAGTACTTGCCGTTAGATTATTTACATCTACTGAGTCTCTCATTCTTTGTATATAATCTACTTCAGAAACTGATTTCATTCCTTCTGGCGTAAAAGCATCGCTTTGTATATATTCTCCACCTAAAGTTTCAGTTGCCGATCCTCCAGAACCCATAAGAGAACTATCTGAAATTTCAGTAATTCCCACATCTGCTGAAACTTTTTTAGAATCATAACCTATTAGCTTATTAACTCCATCTGTCAAAGAACTGGTTCCTGTTGTTTCTCCAATCCAATCAATAGATTTACCTATTTGATCTCTAATAAATGTAAAGGGTTTCATAACCGTAGTTCCTACAGTATGTATTGCGTTCATTGTATGACCTAAAGCTTTAGCAGCAATATTAGATTTACTAAGTAGTGAACTAGCCCAAGTATCTGCAACACCACCTGCAAATTGTCCAAATAAACTACCAAGTCCTTGCATTGCATAAGGCATTAAAAACATCATGCCTATCTGACCTACAATACCTAGTTTGCCTACAGCACGACCTATTTTTTTGACAACCTTTTTAATTCCTTTGCCAATTTTTTTAGCGACTTTTTTAATTCCTTTCCATGCCTTTGAAAATATATTTGCCATTTATTTATTCCTCAAATTAAAATTATGTCCACAATTGATTTATAACTTTACTAATGCTGTCGAAGTTAGAACTCCAATTAGTAGCAGCACTTCCTTCTGCACTAGAAGCAGCTATCATTGCTTGAACTTTTCTAGTGGCTTCATTATCTGCAAATTTAAAATCATAGTCTGCCTGATCTCTTAATTCTTGCCATAGAAAAGATTGAGCAGCATTAGTTAAAGCAAAAGCATTTTGAGCATTTTGTTGATTAACTGCATTCTGAGCAGCGGTATCAGCCGTATTTGCTTGCCTTCTCCATGTCGTATTAGAAATACGAACCGCTTGCTCATTCTGAGCGTTCCATTGCTCTCTATTATAATCCATTTGTGAATTAAATTCTGAAACTCTATTTAGAATTGCAGCATTTGCTTTATTTTCCTCAAACTCTAAACCAGCCCTTCTCATTTCAGCAGCATTTAATTGTTGTGTATTAAACTGTCTAGCTGCATTTAAATTTTGAACATTAAACTGATCTATTTGAGCAGATAAATTTGCCATAAATTGATTAGTTTGATTTTCATTGGCAGCATTTATTTGTCTTGCAGCATTAGTAGCTGATTGATTACTTAATAATCTTTGCTGTTCTTGCTGACCCATTAACATAGCTACTTGTTGAGCATTAGATAAATTTGACATATCCATTGATAAAAATGATTGTGCATTTTGTGCAGCTACTCTAGTTCGTTGATCTAAAGTAGCCATATCTAAAGAAGCTAACGCTGTTGCGTTCTGTAAAATTGCTTGTTGTTCTGCATTTAAATTAGTCGTAGTAGCAGTTTGCATCCATTGACTATTAGCTAATTCCACTTGTTGCTCAGTCGTAAACTTAGACATATCCATGTTCGCAACCATTGTTGCATTTTGCATAGCACGTTGTTGATCTACATTTAACTGAGCTACACCCATTTGCTGTGCAAGCTCTGCATTTTGCAGATTCATTTGCATACGCTTATTTAAATTTGTAAGTTCTGTTTGTTGTGAAGCACTTAAATTTTCAGAACTTGCCTGATTTAAAGCAGTTAAATTAGCTAATCTTACTTGTTGTTCTGAGGATAAATTAGCTTTCCTCATGTCTTGAGTAAAGGCTGCATTTTGATTCATAAACTGAGTAGCAGTTTGATATTCTAATAGTCTACCTTGTTGATCGGCAGACATATTTTCTCTTTCAGTTTCATTAAGAATCTGTAAGTTTGCAAGGTCTGTTTGTACACCAACATTCAAATTTTGTACAGCCATTGCTTGCTGGTTTTGAGCATTTAAGGCTGTAGAGTATTGTCTGTTCTGTAAGTTTTGTACTCTAGTTTGCTGTTGTTGAGCAGCAGAAGCCATGACTGCTTCTTGTCTAAACTGACCTTGTTGCACTCCCATTTGTTGTGCCATTTGTGCAGTCTGACTAGCAGCGTCTTGACGATTAGCCAAGTTCTGCATACGAAGCTGTTGCTCTTGTTGAGCCTCTGTTAAATTAGCCTGTTGCTGATTTGATAAATTTTGAGTTGCCCTTGCTTGTAAAGCCTGTGCATTATTTTGTGCGATTGGTAAAGCACTTTGAATAATAGCATTAAATAAAGAATCTCTAGCTATTGTAGAAACATCTAATCCTCTTTGAGCCATATTTTGAGAAACCATATCTACAGCAGGTTTTGCCCATGCAGGTATATTTCCTGATTCTAGACCACCTACTAATGATTCCATCTGTGCAGACATAAGAGCTTCTGTAGGTAAAGCTGCAACGGCTGCTTGAACTGTTACATCTTCATTAGCTATTTGTGCTTCCATTGTTGCAGGATCTTCTACAATCGCTGCTGCAATATCTTCAGGTATAGCACTAGTTTCTGCTATCATTGTAGCAGCAGCACCTGATCTTGCAGTTCCTTGTACAGAGCTTCTTTGTGCTGCTTCAAAACCTAATGTATTAATAATTTGAGCAGCTTCTCCTGTAGCAGCTTGTCCAGTAATAGCATTCCTTGTCTGAAGTTCAGCATCTGGTGTATCTGATACTTGTCCAGCAATTCCACTTACTTGTGGTACATAAGCCCCTGTAGAAATTATAGCGTCTACTGTATTAGCTTTTGAAGAATCTACAGCAGCTTGAGTAATTTTTGCTGCTTCTGCTGGACCTGATAAGTTTCTTATTTCATCTACTTGAGCAATAGCTTCTGGAGAAAGTTGTCCTATAACTCCTTGAATTTGAGGAACCTGAGAAACTAAATCTGCTGTCATTTTTGCTGCTTGAACTTGATTTGGATCTCTAGCTTGTCCTATATCTGAAATTGTTGTAGCAGTTTCTGGAGTAGTACGCCCCATAGTTTGACCAGTAATACTAGTATCTCCAACCATTCTAGCTGCTTCTGCTGTAGTCCCTTCTTGAGAAATTTTAGCAACATCAGGTGTAGGAACAGCTTTTGGAGGTAGTATTCCTTGAGCTATATCTGTAGCAGTTCTACCAGTTTCAGTAACTCTAGAACGTCTTTCTTCATCAAAAATATCTCTCAGTGTATTATCACCAGCCCTAGGTGTATCGTTATCATGTCCCGGCGCATTAGGATCATGTGGGGACCATGCGTATTCCGGTGGATCACCAGCAGCTTTATCTTCTGGTGTTCTTTGGTCCTTGCGAGTATGGCCTCCTTTATCAAAACCAACTCTACCACCTTTACGATAGTCTTTTCGTAAATAGTTTGCCCTTGCTCTTTTATTCTTTCTAGCCATTATAAATTCCTATCAAAAAGTCTATCTATTTTCTTCTCAAGCTTTCCAATACTTTCTAAAATCCTATCAATATCGTCTGCCAGCTGTGCTTTAGTAACATAGTTACCTGCTAATTCTTCTCGCGTCTTATTTAAAAGAATATCAATCCTTTTATTTTCTGCTGTGTTTGCTCTGATCGTGTAAAAAATAGGAGCTAGTACCAAAGTTATAAAGCCGTTCCAAAGTATGTAAGCTGAAAGTTCCATAAATTATCCTATTGTTTTTCGTACTGATGTTGGCGTAACTTTTTTAGCTATTTCAGCATTCAGATTTGTTTTAATTTCAGCAACTTTATCAGAGGTTAAAGCTGCTTCTACCCATCCTTGAACCGTTGCAGAATTAAGACTAGCAAAAGCTGTAAAACTTGATAAGTCTGAAGTATCTAGTGGTTGAGTGCCTATTGCTGTAGCAGTTTGTGGATTCCCATCCGAGTCGTTATTAGAGCCGTCTGTAGCTGTTAGTCTCCAATGTACGTTATGAACTACATCAGCTTTAGAATCTTTTGTAGGATAAGTATCTACAGTTTTCACATCCCATGCATAAGATATTGCCATTAGTCTCCTCCTTTGAGTATATTAATTTCAGACTGCAAAGCTTCAATCTGTTCTTGTTGTTCTTGAATAGCTTTAATCAAAATAGGAGTCAGTTTCAAATAATCTAAATTATAATCCGATTGTTTTTCATCTTCATTAGGCTCATGTTGTAATAACCATGTACTGTTTTTTTCTATGCCTACCTCTTCTAAAGATTGTTCTAAATCTTGTGCAACTAAGCCATACATTTTAGGACAATCTTCACTATCAATCTTGTAGTTATATTGGCTTGGCTTTAATTTATTTACTAGATTTAAACCTAAATCTAAATCACTAATATCTCTTTTAAAGTTTCTATCAGACGGCAAGGAATTAGCGTTTGTACTTATAGTCCCAACACTAGAACTATCGTAGTAATAGCCTGTAATGACTCCATGACTTCCTGTTCTATTTAAAGATAAACATTGTCCATCATTTATAAAGGCACTGTCTGATCCAGGGTTTAAATTTATTCCTGCGGTATCATTAAAAGTAGCATTAGTTCTACCTATACATATGTTTCCACCAGAAAGAATACGCATTCTTTCAGTACCATCATTAGTGCCAAATCTTATATCTTCAGCATCAATTTTTAAGGTTATATAATCAGAGGCTGATCTACTGTAAGATTGAATATAGTTCAACGAAGCACCCATTGATAATTCAATACCACTTCCACCATCAGAATGTTGTACAACAAACTGTGTTTGAGGACTTGTGCAATTTACCCCTACTTTGCCAGCGGAAGTAATACGCATCCTTTCTGTTGGAGCAGAACCGGGGCCAGTTCCTGTTGGTTTAGTATTAAAAGCTAAATCTGTAGCTTCTGTACTGCCACTATAATTTTCAGCAGCAATACCAGCTATAGATGCTCCTGCGGCAGCATTAGTATTAGCACTATCCGCACCTTTCCAACCTATGGAACCTAATGATTCTCCAGAGCTAGGATAACTACCATCTTCTCGGTTTATCTGAATACCGCCACCAGCACCACCACTTAAAATCGCTACTCCTTTGTTAGTTGCTGTGTGTGCAGCAGAATAACCAACACCAACATTATCTAAAGCACCATCGACAACCAAAGCATGGGTTTGTCCATTTGATTCAACTCTAAAGTCAGCGTCTATTGATCCATTGTTAATAATAGTTTCAGTAGGCAAAATGTCCAATCTATTACCTAAAACACCTGCTGTCATAGTAGCTATATCTAATGCACTATCCTCAGTTCCATCAGAAACGTCTGTAGAATATGACCTTATTCTTACAGCTTGAAAATCTTGAGAGTTATCATTTCTACTATTAAAAGTGATACCTCCTGTAAGATCATCATCTGCTGGACTAGAGGAGTTTCTGTAGAAATTAAGATTTGGGCCGCTATTTGCATCTGCATCTGTAGATATTAACTGTAAAGTATCTGTGTTATCGGCTGTGGTAAGCACCATTCCGTCAGAAGAAGTAATGGCTCCGTCAACCTGTAGCGTAGAAGCCATATCCACAGCACCATCAATGTCTACTACATCGAGATTGGCTGTGCCGTCTACATCAATATCTCCAGCAACCGTTAGACCTGCTGCACCTACCAATTTCAAATCATCAGCAGACTCGTCCCAAAGCATATAAGCTCCAGACGTAGCCCCGAAGAATTTCACATCGTATCCA
>TARA_R100000781_G_scaffold24008_4_pt1 | contig 17495 bp, 13 predicted proteins | sample TARA_R100000781 | Tara Oceans TARA_R100000781 (sample SAMEA2623385) | marine metagenome | biome: marine biome (ENVO:00000447); feature: deep chlorophyll maximum layer (ENVO:xxxxxxxx); material: "saline water (ENVO:00002010), including plankton (ENVO:xxxxxxxx)" | depth 60 m | reverse complement strand
TATTAACTTTGTAAAAAATTTAATCTAATGGAAATAAAAGTAAAAGAAGTAAACTTAGTAGAAGAAAAGTCGGCCCAAGAGATTGAGGCGGATTTATTAAAAAAACACGAGGAAAAGTTAGAAGAGACCCCTCAAAACGAAAAGGTAGAGGCAGAACAAACAGAAGCTCCTCCAGCTCCCGCTGAAGAAACTACTGTAGAAGCCTCAGAAAAAGAAACTCCCTCGTCAGAGTTAAGTGACGAAGATGTTCTTTCATATATTAAAAATAGATATGATAAAGAAATAAATTCAGTAGATGATTTATTTGCTCAACAAGAAGCAAATGAAGAATTGCCAGAAGATGTTTCTGCATATTTTAAGTATAAAAAAGAAACAGGGCGTGGCATAGAAGATTTTGTAGCATTACAAAAAGATTATAGTTCTATGGATGACGACCAACTGTTAGCTAACTATTATAGTAGTACCGAAGAAGGTTTGGATGCTATAGATATACAGGATTTAATGGAGGATAAATTCTCATGGGATGAGGATTTAGATGATGCCAAACAAATTAAGAAAATCAAGTTAGCTAAAAAAAGAGAACTTGCGAAAGCAAAGAAGTTTTTGAATGAACAAAAAGATAAGTATAAAATTCCTCTTGAGTCAAGTGGGGGTGGATTATCGGAAGATCAAGAAAAACAACTTAATGCTTATAAAAGTTATATAGATGAAACTGATTCTGCAAGAGAAAAAACTGCAAAAAAGCACAAGTGGTTTCTGGAAAAAACCAATGAGGTTTTTAGCGATGAATTCAAAGGTTTTGAGTACACCGTAGGAGAAAACACTTTTACTTTTAAACCAGGAGATGCAAAAGAATTAAATAATCGTCAGAGTGATATAGTTAGAAATTTTGTAAATAACTATGTAGACAAAGATGGTTTTATGACGGATGCAAAGGGCTACCATAAAGCATTAGCGGCAGCAATGAATCCTGAGAAATTTGCACAGTTTTTTTATGACCAAGGAGTTACTGCGGCAGTTGAAAATGTGGCAAAAAAGTCTAAAAATATCGATATGGATGTTAGACAAACAAACACATCTTACAACAAAGACGGATTAAAGATTAGGTCAGTAGGAAACACAACAAGCGGAAGAGGTCTCAAAATTAGAAGTATTAAAAAAGTTTAACTAAAAAAATTATAAAATTATGGCAGTATTACCATCTCCAGGCTTTCAGTTGCAGCCAAGTGCGCAACAACAAGTCTTAGAAACAAACTACATAACAAATTTTGATTTCTTGAATCAGTATCTTCCAGATACGTATGAAAAGGAATTTGAGCGTTATGGAAATAGAACTGTAGCATCATTCTTAAGAATGGTTGGTGCAGAAATGCCTACTAACTCAGATATGATTAAATGGGCTGAGCAAGGTAGATTACACACTAAATACACATCTTGTCAATTATCGGCAGGTGGTGGCGCAGGTGTAGCGACAACAGCGACTTTAACTGTTAATGACACTATGGATCCGACATTAGTTGCGAACCAAACAGGATTAGCATTAAGAAAAGGTCAAACAATTATGTTATCAGACAACACAGCTGGTTCTTCATTAAGTAATAAAGCAGTAGTAACTGTAGCTCCTGTAGGTGCTGCAAACACTTTAACAATTGCTTTCTACGAAGCTACTCAGCTTATTCCTGATGCAACTAATTGTACAATATTTGTATATGGATCTGAATTCAAAAAAGGAGAATCAGGAATGGTTGGCTCAATGGAGTCAGACGACTTTTTCTTCCAAAACAAGCCTATTATCTTAAAAGATAAGTATTCAGTTTCTGGATCAGATATGGCTCAAATTGGTTGGGTTGAAGTACAAAGTGAAAATGGTGCGACAGGATACCTTTGGTATCTAAAGTCTGAGCATGACACAAGATTACGTTTTGAAGATTATATGGAAACTTCTATGATTGAAGCTGTTCCTGCAGCTCAAGGTTCTGGTGCAGAAAGTGCATTAAGTTCTGCAGCAGGTGGAGCAGGAATTGTAAATGCAGGTTCTGAAGGAATTTTCTACGTTGTTAAAAATAGAGGTAATGTATTCGGTGGTGGAAACCCTGTAGTACTTTCTCAGTTTGACGATGTAATTCAGAGACTTGATAAGCAAGGTTCAATCGAAGAAAATGTAATATTTGTAAACAGACAATTCTCATTTGATATTGATGATATGTTAGCAGCCCAAAACTCTTACGGAGCAGGTGGAACTTCATATGGTCTATTTGACAATGATAAAGACATGGCTTTAAATCTTGGATTTACAGGATTTAGAAGAGGTTATGACTTTTATAAGTCTGATTGGAAATATCTTAACGACCCTACGATGAGAGGCGGAATTAATGCAGGAGCAGTTAACGGACTATTAGTTCCAGCTGGTTCAACTACTGTATATGACCAAATCTTAGGTAAAAACGCTAAGAGACCATTCTTACACGTAAGATATAGAGCTTCTGAAACTGAAGATAGAAGATATAAAACTTGGATTACTGGTTCAGCTGGTGGAGCAAGAACATCTTCTTTAGATGCAATGGAAGTTAACTTCTTATCTGAAAGAGCAGTATGTACTTTAGGTGCAAACAACTTCTTCTTATTTGAAAACTAAGAAGTAACACAATAATAGGGGAGGTTCGCCTCCCCTCTTATTTTTATAAATCAACTTAAATTAAAATATAATCATGAAAAAGAAACAACAATTTACCGACAAAACATATAGACTTCTTAATGGCAGATCGCCACTTTCTTATATGTTATCCTCAAGACATTCATCCCGTTCTCCATTATTATGGTTTGACGAAGAAACAGGTCAAAATAAAGCACTTAGATATGCAAGAAACCAGCGTTCTCCTTTTGAAGAAGAGCAAGATGGAAATGCAGTTTTAGAGCCTATAATCTTTGAAGACGGAATGTTAATAGTTAATAAACAAGATCAGTCTTTACAAAAGTTTTTACATTATCATCCTGGTAATGGCAGTATATTCGCTGAAGTAAACCATCAGAAAGATGCTGCACGAGAATTAGAATATGTAGAAAAAGCATTAGATGCGCAGATAATGGCTAAAAATTTATCGTTAGAAAAATTACTTATGGTATCCCGAGTTTTAATGGGTTCTCGTGTAGATAAAATGTCAACACAAGAATTAAAAAGAGATATTTTAGTGTATTCTAAAAACGAACCTCAAGAATTTATGAGTGTTTTAAATGACCCTATGTTAGATTTACAAGATATGGTATATAGATTTTTTGAAGCTAATTTATTAACTATGCGAAATTCTAATAAAGATGTGTACTATAATTTAAAAAAGAATAAGCAAAAAATGCTAACTGTTCCTTATGGACAAGATTCTATCTATATTGTAGCCTCATACTTTCAATCTGATGAAGGAGTGGAAGCTTTTAAAATGTTAAAAAGCCTCTTAAATAAAGACAAAAAATAATCTTATCTTTGTACTTTATTAACTCATAAATCATATTATTATTATGGACAAATTTTTAAGCATACCTGTAACTAATGAAGGAAACCAATTAGTTCCAATGACAGGCGTTAAAGCAATTAATGTAGGAGATGCTGCTGGAGCAAACGATGCTACCAATACATCTTTATTTTATCAATCAGGAAAAGTTGTAACTATTACTCACGCAACAGTAGGTGCAGCAACTGCATCTAACTCTGCAACACAGTTTAGAACATGGTTACAAGACAACATGATTAGTGCATTAGGTACTGATTGGACTAATGTAGTTAATTCAGTTGAACCTAAATATGCTGTGTCTGGAATTGTGATTGCAACTTATTAACTAATTAAAACCTTTTATTATTATGGAAAAATATTTAAGTATACCTGTGATAGATGCACATGGTACTAATAGTCAAGATCAATTAGTTTCAATTTCAGGTTTGAGAATTGTTTCTCAAGCCACTACAACAACTGTGTTATTGAAATATCTTGATGGAAAAACAGCAACATTAACGTGGCCAAATGCTTACGCTTCTCCTCTTTTATTAGAGTCAGTAGAATCAGCAATTGTAGACGCATTGTCTTCAGGATGGACAAATATAGCTCACGAATACGACCCTAAAGGATCTGTTCCAGGAGCTACGTCTTCTGACCCAATTACTAACCCGCTCGCTTCAATTGTAGTAGCATAAAAATGATACAGAAAATGGAAAAATTTATAAGATTTAAACAATTAAATGTAGTCAAGACAGGTACTTCTACATCAAATGGATCTGCTTCTTTGAAGCTTATTCAGACGGGCGCAAACTTTACACAAACAGTTCTTCCTAATGCGATTGTATGGGATAGAGCTACTAACGCTTCCGCAGGAGGTGAAATGTATATTGTTACTGCAGTAGATAGTGACACTCAGTTATCTCTTGTGGCTATAGGGCCGACAGGAGCGCAAGGAGGCGGTGTGCCTGATGCGACAGCATATCATATTTATATGCCTGAGTTAACTAAAAAAATATATGGAACTACAGATGGTGTAGCAGCAAACAAACTTGTGGATAGTACTGAAAACTTTTTATATCAAGGAATTGCTGTTGGAGACCAAGTAAATAATGTTACAGACGATACAGTTGCTACGGTTACCGCTATAGATTCAGCTACTCAGTTAAGTTTAAGCGCAGATATAATGGCAAGTGCAGAAAATTATTTAATCTCTGCTATTAAGCCTGATGACCATGACAAACTAATGAGGTCTCAAGGAGTTGGTCTTGTAGAGAACAACGCTCTTGCAGCTAACAATAGTAGAGTGGATATTACATATGATGCTGCTTCATCAGCAAGTGACCTTGTGTATGCTTACTCAGATTCGGGGGCTGTAGGTGTAGAATTAATGAGAAATGCAATTCAAGATGCAATTCAAGCTTCTTTAGAGCAAGATTGGTCAGAACCTGTATATGACTTCCCAGGGGAGTATAATGCATGTAGTTCTGATCCATGTACCACTAACACTACTTGGTTAGGAGGACAAAATTACTTTATTCTACGAGTTCAGTAGGTAAATTAAACTAAGAAGGAGAAGGAGTTACAAAAAAAGTAGCTCCTTTTTTTTTTCTTATCTTTGTTAAAATAATTTTAAACAATGCCAGCAAATATAAATGAGGTAAGAACAACAGTTTTAGCAATAGCTAATAAAAATAACTATGGCTATATAACACCTCAAGATTTTAATTTATATGCAGAGCAGGCGCAAATGGATATGTTTGAAGATTATTTTTATCAATACAATAGTTGGGTAACAAAACAAAATCAACGAGTATCAGGAGCAGGATATGCAGATATTGTAAAAAACTTAGAGGAAGTTATGGACTCTTTTTCTGTGGAAGCTTTTTTGGCGCAAGTAGGAGCTGACAATACTTACGCATTACCAGCGGATTACTATTTAATAAACAAATTATTTTATTATCCTGATTCTATTGCTACAGGAACAAATACTTTTGTAGCTGCATTTAAATTGACTGATTCGGCCGCATCTTTTTCAGTACTAACCAACCCTACTACACCGCCTGTAGGTAGTATTATTGTTAATACCACTACACAGCAACAATGCTATGTAACAGCGGTAGATAATAGTACCACATTATCTATTAGTGCGAATATAATGAACTTAAACGATGCATATGTTATTTATACTAACACGAATATTGTAGAGGTAGAAAGAGTAAGTCAAAATAAATTATTTTATTTAACAAGCTCTCCGTTAACAGCACCTTCAAATACATATCCTGCTTACGTTTTAAGCGGCAATAATGTTACTGTATACCCCTCTACTATATTAGGGGCTACAAGCATTAAAACGCAATATATTAGATACCCATTAGCACCTAATTGGACATTTAGTACAATAACGGCAGGTGAGCCTGTATTTAATCCAGGGCAAGTAGATTATCAGAATTTTGAATTACCCGCTTCTGACCAACCAGGCTTAATTGCAAAGATTTGTCAATATGTAGGGATAGAAATTAGAGAAGCGGACGTTTATAAGTTCGGAGCAACAGAACAAGCAACAGATATACAACAAATAAAGTAAGATGGCATATATAACCGATTATCAATATTACGAAAATAGTGGAGCAAATCCCGAAAATGAAAATTGGGGTTCGTATCAGTATGTGAGTTTACAAGAAATTGTAAATAATTTTATGCTTATCTATCAAGGCAATAACGAATTATTAAATAATATAAGTAGATATCAAGTTTTATTTTATGCTAAACGAGGCATTCAAGAGTTAAACTATGATGCTATGAAAGAAATAAAAATATTAGAACTCGAAATAGGAGAAGATTTAAGATTTATTTTACCTCAAGATTATGTAAATTGGGTTAGAGTTTCTATGTATCAGAATGGAATTTTATATCCATTAACAGAAAACATACAGGCTAATTGGGCAGGGGCGTATTTACAAGACAATAATGCAAAAATTTTATTTGACCAGGACGGAAATGTTTTAAAACCAGAATTTTCTACAGTAACTTATGACAGAATAAAAGGTACTAAAAAAACTTTATATTTAAATGCTAACAGTCCTTATAATAATTCATTAGGATATTTTTTAGATGGAGGTTGGTATTTTGATTATAATTTAGGACAAAGATTCGGTTTAAATACTGAAACTGCAAATGCTAATCCAACATTTAGTGTAAACAAAAAAGGAGGGGTTATTAATTTTGACTCAACAATGTCTGGGCGAACAGCCGTTTTAGAATATGTTTCTGATGGAATGGAAAATGGCGACAATGCTAATATAAGCGTAAATAAATTATTTGAAGATTATTTATATTCATTTATTCGTTATTCTTTATTAAATGGCAGATTAGGTGTTCAGGAATACATTGTTAATAGAGCAAGAAAAGACAAAGCTTCTTTATTAAGAAATGCAAAAATTAGATTAAGTAATATACATCCTGGCAGGCTTTTACAAAATTTAAGAGGTCAGGATAAGTGGATAAAATAATATGGATATAAAATCAGTTGCTACCTTTATAAAAGGTAGGATGAATAAAAGCGTTGATGAGCGTCTTATACCACAGGGTGAGTATATTGACGCAATGAATGTACGTCTTGGTGCAACTGAAACCACAGAGATTGGAGCTGTAGAAAATACTCGTGGAAATGAACAAATTACTCAATTACGTTTTAATTCTGTTCTTCTTTCTAATCAAGCTAAATGTATAGGGGCTTATGAAGACTCAATGAATGAAACTATGTATTGGTTTGTTCACGACCCTGCCAATCCTCAATCTCCAGAAACCGATAAAGTAGATTTAGTTGTTTCCTATAATACCGTTACTAATCAAGTTACTTATCACGTAGAAAGTGTGAGTGTGTTGAACTTTGACCCTGCGTATTTAATAACAGGAGTTAATCTAATAGATAATCTATTATTTTGGACAGACGATAAAAATCCTCCACGAAAAATTGATGTAAGAAGAAATTACCCAACACCTTCAGGTGGGTTTGATCAGTTAGTGGAAGAAGATGTAAGTGTTGTTAGAAAACCTCCTGGATTTCAAGATTTAGACAATATAACTTCCCCAACGGTTAAGCTGATTAATCTTGCGTCTGAAGAAAACTATATGGAAGATAGGTTTTTAAGTTTTGCTTATCGTTATAGATATGAAGATCAAGAATATAGTGCTACATCTTTATTTACCACTCCTGCATTTGAGCCTGGGGTTTTTGAGTTTAGTTATGAAAATTTTTCTAACGAATCCATGCAAAACAAATATAATGCAGCAGAAGTATCTTTCAATACAGGATCACGAAGGGTTATAGCTGTGGATATTTTGTTTAAATACACTAATAGCACAACTATCTTTTTAATTGAAAGATTTGATAAGGTTAATGAAGGTTGGGCTGATAATACTACTCATACTATTACGTTTACTAACAGTAAAATTTATACTGTTTTAGGTAATGATGAAATATTAAGGCTATACGACAATGTTCCTAAATTAGCTAAAGCACAAACCATTATGGCTAATAGGCTTATATATGGAAATTACACAGATGGATACAATATAACAAACGCTACAGGTCAAGTTTTAGATTTAGAATATTATCTACAAAGAGTAACATCGTCTGTGGGTGTATATAGTGTGGATTTTCCTGTATTGTCCTCTGGAATTACTTATCAGATTAATACTAATGTTTCTCCTGTCACCATACCTAACTCCAAAGCTACTTGGGATTTAGCAAGTATAGCTGGAAATTTAACAGCAGGTTCGCAGTTTTCTTTACGTATGAGCCTAACAACTTACCAAGTTCAAGCTTATGCTGTAGATAATGCTTTGGGTACAATTGTAACATGTGTAGGTGATAATGACCCTGCCACAGGATGTACAGGTTGGGAACAAGAAGCCGTTACTACTAATGTTGATATAGAGTGTTTTATTGATTTATCTCAAGACTACACAGGGCCAACTGCTGTGTTTGATTTTATAAATTCTACAGAGTTTGCTAATGCTATAGGGACTATTGCTCCTCCAACTCCTAATGCTAATATTGAGACTATGGCAAATGCTGCACAAGGGTTTTCTTTAACTGATAGTTTTAATACCGAAACTATTGCTCCTGTTAATTATACAAAATATAACAGCTCTATAGATAATTCTTCAAATCAGCAAGGAGTAAGAATAACTCCTCCTGCTACTACTACTGATACTACTTTTGGGCTTCAAAATTTAGCAATAGAATATCAGTATAACAATGTAGGGACTGGCTATACTATTCATAGTTTTGAATACTTTACTATTACCTCTACTGATATAGATATAATAAATGTAACAGAACAAGGAAGTCTGCATAGTAATAGAGATTATGAGGTAGGATTAGTGTATATGGATGAGTATGCACGAGCATCAACAGTATTAGTGGCTCAATTTAATACCATATTTATTCCGCCTTCAGGTTCAGATTTAATAAATAAAATTAAAGTTGAGTTATTCAGTCGACCACCATCGTGGGCAAAAAGATGGAAGTATGTAGTAAAACCAAGTGCAACTAATTATGAAACTATATACACAAACTTTTTTGTAAAAGCATTAGATGGAAGTATATGGTTTTTATTACGTGGGGATAATACTGAAAAAGTTAAAGTTGGTCAACAATTAATAGTAAAGATTGACGCAGATGGTGCGCAAAATAACGAAATAAAAGCTGAGGTATTGGCGGCTGAAGCACAAGAAATAAACTTTATTGACCCTCGCCCTGACCCTGCTGATTCAACAGTAAAAAGTCCTGCAGGTTTTTATATGAATATGGTTCCTCAACAATGGAGAGTTAGTGATGACGCTGTACCACAGACTTGGTGGAATCCAAATGGGTTTGGAAAAACCACCAGCGGTAATGTTTGTACGCCAGGCTCAACCACAGCACAAGGGTGGTGGTATGATGAGGATTATGTAATAGAAGGTAATAATGGCGTAAAAACTAATATACCTATTAATGCAGGCGCACAAATTACTATCACGCTTCATGTATGGAGAAATGAAAGTAATAGCGGAAATACTGAATCTATAGAATATAATTATAAACAAACTTTTACCGCTGCTCAAAATTTTGCCAATTTATATCTATGGTGGGTAGCCGCACAACCAGATTTAGGTAGTGGTACAAATACAGGGAACGGGGATTATGACGATGTTTTCTTTGAGACAACTTTATCGTCCAAGGCTGCTTACGATTTAGGTAGTTCCTGTACGGGGGCATTTGGATTAAACATATACGTACCACCTTGTAGGGATAATAATAACCCAATGACTTCAGCTAACTGTCCCCAAGGCCAATGGTATGGTAATATTCAGTTTGTCGCAGACAACCCATTGGTTGATGGTTCGCCTATATATCTCTGTTATAGACCAGGACTTTCAGGAACAGCAGCCCGAACAGCTCGTTCAAGATTAAGCGTGGACGTAACACAAGGAGGGGATTTAATAGTTTTTGAGACTGAACCAAATGAAGCTAATTCAGAGATTTTTTATGATTCATCAGTTAGCTACCCGATTGTTGCAGGGCAACATGCGTCAGGATCAGAAGTAGCTAATGGAACTGTAACAAGTGTAAACGGTTCAGAGTTAAATGACACTACAGGAATATTTTCAGTTTCAGTACAGGTAGGTGATTTTGTTTATAACACAACTACAGGTGCAACTGCAACTGTAACAGTAGTTAATAGCAATATTCAATTAACTTTAGATACACCTATATTTACAACCCCAGGGGAGGCTTATGTAATTATCCATACCGACAATAGTGCGGATCAAAATCAAACAGCAGCAGGAAGTCCATCTATACTGACAATTCCATTTTTTAACTGCTATAGCTTTGGAAATGGAGTGGAAAGTTATAAGATACAAGACCGATTAGATGGAATGTCTTTTCAATTAGGAGAACGAGCATTAGCTGTATCAAATCAAGATTTTAAAGAAGCTAATAGATTTGCAGGAGTAACTTATAGTGGAATATTTAGCGGTGAATCCAATCAAAATAACTTAAATGAGTTTAATTTAGGGTTAGTTAATTTTAAAGATTTAGAAACTCATTTTGGAGAAATCCAAGTATTACATGCAAGAAAAACTGACATATTAGTTTTACAAGAAGATAGAATAAGCTATGTCTTAGCGGGAAAAAATATATTAACAGATGCAGTAGGAGGTGGAACAGTAACTTCTGTACCTGAAGTTTTAGGAGAGCAAGTTGCAAGATTAGAAGAATATGGAAATAGTTTTAATCCTGAAAGTTTTATATCATATGGTTACGATATGTATTTTACAGATGCTAAAAGAGGAGCGGTATTAAAACTACGTGGTTCGTCTTTTAATACAGATGAGTTAGTGGTAATTTCGAGTGAAGGAATGCGTTCATGGTTTAGGGATCAGTTTCAAGTTTCTTTAACTACGCAAAAATTAGGAGGTTTTGACCCATATATGGATGAATATGTATTGGGAACAAACGATATCCAAGTACCTTTTCCAGACCCACCTGTTCCTTGTGGAACAATTATAGCTGATATAGACTGTTCGGGGATAACTTCTTATACTGTAGATGTAGGGTCTATTATTGGAAGTGTTGTTGTAACATTAACTTTATTTACAGGAAGTGGTGGTTGTTCTTTAACAGCGGTGTGGAATGGAGTTCCTCAAACTATCAGCCCTACAGGAGCAGGTGTTTACACTATAACAATTAATAAAACATCAGCTACTCCTGATACCATTAGCTTAGAGCTTACTCCTTCAGGAATTTGTAATTATGAGATTGTAGTAGATTGTCCTGTAGAGAAAACCATAACTATCGTGCAAGTCGGTTTAAATACAATTAACGATGCAAATAAATTATTACATTGTCAAATGGGTTGGTCTAATGCACAAAGTACTTCTCCTATATTAAGTAACCAAATGATTTTTGGTTCTGATTCCACTATAGCTTCTTTATATTACTTAGAGCAAGGGATTCGGTCAACAGGATATTTTCCTTATGATGGGGCTAATTTAATTGTACAGACTAATAAAATATTTCAAGATAATTATGATTTTGACACAGCAACTGATACGCTGAAATGGTTTTCAAGCAACACTTTATATGGGAATAATGCTACAGATATTGCAGCTTTATTAGGTCAATCTTTAAACTCTTTAGTTGTAACCCAACCTTCTACTAATGTATTTAGAGGGATACAAAATAGCGCAACCATTCCTGATGCGAATGAGTATTTATATTTAATATATGACTTTAGGACTATTGCTGATCAATATTTATGTTATAGTAATATAAGTTTAAGTGATGCGTGTTGTAATTGCACAATTCCTTGTACATCAATCACCCTTTCTGAACCTCAAACTTCATCTCTACTTGCGTGTAATATGGTAAGAAATCAGACTTATTATTTTATAGGTCAAGGAGCTACTCCTGTAGTAGGAGATTTATTATTTAATGCAGCAGGTTGTGAATCATCCGCAACAGCGATTTCAGGATATTATGGAACAAACTCAGGAACATATCTTGTTGTAGATGCAAATGGAGTAATAACTCAAATTAGTAATTGTTAAAATTTAAATTATATGGCTACATACGGACAATATTATTATGATGGATTAGATTTTTTATCATCCACTGGTATATATACAGACGCAGCGTTAAGTATTCATGCGGCAGATGGATGGTATTCACAAAACGGTATTTTTAGAGAAGTTTCAGGTGGAGTGTTAATGGCTCCTGTAAATTGTCCTACCTGCCAAGTACCTTGTGGCTCTCCTGTTTCAGGATCAGGAAATACAGGAGTTTACAGAATATCTTTTGATTTTGGTACAGATACAGGGGCGTCTATTGTAACTTTTAACCCAGGGACAGATGCAAATTCACAGAATCCTGTGCCTGATAAAATGACTTGGACGTTTGACGGCACAACAGCTTCTGAATATTCTTCTTATTTAGGAGGATATATGACAGGATATATTGGTTCTCCTGATGCTTGTGTATGTTGCCAAGATTGTGATGTAACTGTGTTAGGATCAGGAGGTTTAACAGTAAGTAATGGTACAAATGGAAATTCATTTACAGGTGTAAGTATATACACATATACTAATGGAGCATTTGTAAACTCAGGAGCAACTACTACTATCCCTGCTTGGGGAGGAAACGCTACCCAAACAGGAGTTAATGATGGAGGAGGAGATCAAACTTTAACGGTATGCTCTTCCACCGTACCTACAGTAGGTTATGCCTCATATAATGCCACTATGGTAGTTCCTGTACCTGTTGGAGCGGGTAGCTCGGTGGTAGATTTTGAAATAACTGCACCATGTGTAAGTACTTTTTTTACATTTGAAGTTCAATGTCCAAGTCTTTTAAATGGATTTAGATGTTCTAATGTTGAGGCTCTTGAGGCAGATGCTTGTGGAAAAGCTAAAGTAAATACTTACTATAATGCTGCAGTAAATACAAAAGGTAATCCATTAAGACCTGCAGGACAAGGAGGCCCAATTGCAGCAACACCAGCTACACAAGTAGGCTTACATGATTGGGCTTACACAGATGCTTATGGGGTTACTGCATTAGCAACAGGGTGGTATAGTATAACTAACTTAATATCTACTAATCTTGTGGAGAATCTTATATTTGTATCCACTAATGGAGTTATAACTCAGATTAAAGGATGTCCTGCATGTAGTAACGACATATATATATCAACTATGAGAGCCGCTTGTACTGATTTCTGTGATGGAACAAACTATCTTATTAATAGTCAAAAACAAACTATTTCATGTGAAACTTATGGGTCAGTTACTATAGGAAGTATAATAGCAGGAGCATCAATAGCTGCAGGATGGTATGCATATGCTGCTACCAGCACAGACACTACTGTAGGAACTTATAGAATAATGGAAATAGATTCTAACAATGAAGTAATAAGTTTAAGACAATGCTCAGGCCCATTATGCGTAGTACTTTAAAATAAAAATTATGGCAAATTATACATTAACATACAACCCAGATAGTCAAGGATGGCCCTCCTTCTACTCTTTTTATCCTGAATTTATTAGAGGGATGAATGCTTATTTATACACTTTTAAAGGTGGTAATTTATACAGGCATAATTCAAGTACTGTATCAAGAAATAACTTTTATGGAATTCAAGGTATATCTACGGTAACAGGGGTGTTAAATGACAAGCCTTTAGAAATAAAATTATACAAAACTATTTCTTATGAAGCTAACACTAATATAGGATTATATGCATCTACAGAAGCCAGATGGGCTGTAGAATCGTTAAATACAGATTTAATTGCTTTTCCTAATACAGACCCAACTACACCTACTATTCCTGAAGATAATTTTGTAGAAAAAGAGGGAGAATGGTATTCATATATTAGGTCGGATGCTTCAACAGTAAATTGGAAATTAAGATCAGCTCATGGTCTTGCTCCTGCCGTTACCGTAACAGGAGGAGGAACTGCGACAATGATAATAACTTTTGCCACACCTCCAGGATATATAATTAGCGTAGGAGATATGGCTTATAGATTAAACGGAGCAGTTACAGATGCTTTAGGATTAGTTACAGCTATTAGTAATGTAGTTGGAGATTACAGTATTACCATAAATAATGTAAATGCTGCACCTCCCCCTACTTATCCTACACCAGTTCCTGGAGAACTTATATTATATTATAAAAATAGTGTTGCAGAATCATTTGGAGCAAGAGGATATTATTTAGAATTTAAACTTAGTAATAACTCTCTCCGTCCTGTAGAACTTTTTGCTGTATCGGGAAGTGTAATGAAAAGTTTTCCATAGAATTTTTGTATCTTTGTTCATATTTAATTAAATGAATAAAGAGGAAGCAGTTATAGCTCAAAAGATATTAGGAGGAATATCGACAAAAAAAGGGGTATTGTGGGAAAAAATAGCTGAATTTCAATCTCAATTAGAAGAGGTTGAAGGGGTATTAACCCACAAAGCAGGAGAAGTACAAAGCAAAGGGCTTAAAAAAATAGCTCCTTTAAAACATAATTTTGAAGGAGGATTATACACCAGAACAATGTATATGCCTAAAGGGTCTATAATAGTAAGTATGATACATAGACAACAACATCCTTCTTTTTTATTAAAAGGGGAGTTGTCATATTTAACAGATGAAGGTGAGGTAAAAAGAATTAAAGCACCGCATACTGTTTTTACACAAGAAGGAACTCAAAGAGTTTTTTATGTGCATCAAGAAAGTGTATGGACTTGCGTGTATAAAACAGATGCAACTACAGTAGAAGAGGCAGAGTTAGAGATATATGCGGATAAATATATGGAATTACCAATAGAGGTGATAAATAAAAATAAAAAAATATGTCAGGAGCAGCAACAATATTAGCAGCAGTAGCCGCAGCAGGCGCACTTACAAGTGCAGGTATGTCATTTAGCCAAGCTAAAAAAGCAAGGAAAGATGCTAAAACCGCTAAAATAAGAGCAGAAAAGCTAAGAGCAGAAGCAAGAAGAAATTTAGAAAAATTAAAATACTCTTTTGACGAACTAAATATTCCTTTAGATGTATATAAACAAGCTGAAGACTCTGTAAGCTTAACCCAAAAAATGTCTATTCAAGCACTTCAAGAAGGTGACCCAAGAAATTTAGCCGCAGGTATTGGAGCAGTTAATCAAGTTGGTGTAGATTCTTTAGAGACAATAAGAACAGATAAAGCTAAAGATTTATACGACCATAGAAAGTGGAAATTAGAAAAGAAAATGGAAGTTGATGATGAGTTAATTACTATGGGATTAGGTGAGGCAAAAGGTTTATTCCAAGAATCACAAGACTTAGAAGAATCAGCCAACCAAGCTGTTATATCAGGAGTTCAAAGTATTGGCTCTGCTGCAGCAACGATGTCAGATGCCTCTTCAACATTTGGAAAAGGAAAACAAGCTAAAGCTATTACAGATGTGTCAACTGATATCGCCACAACAAAACCTTTTGAAAACTTCAGTAAAGGGGATATTTCAAGTTTCTTGAAAAAGAATGTTTCACAACAAGACTTATATGATTATCAGCAAGACTCAAGTTTATTTGATTTTTCCGTTATAGATGGGGAGATGGTGTTTAAAAGAAAATCATAAATTATGGCATTAACAAGAAGATCAGTATCAGATTATGATTTAACTCCTACAAAAGGAGAGAATCAGTCAATAAATTGGGGTGAAGTAGCGTCTGATTTTAGCGGACAGCTTATGGATGCCAGAAAAAGAAAACTTGATGAGCGAGAAAAAGTAAAAAAAGAATTTGAAGCTTCCGCAGAAAAGTTAGGGGACATCCCTGAAACAGATGATTTAAATGTACAGGCTAAATTAATTAAAGCTTCTCAGATATCTATGGCAACTTTACAGGATAGATATCAACAAGTAAAGGATGGGATAATATCTCCAGAAGATTTCTCTCTATTTCAAGTAAATCAAAAATCTCAATACAAAACCACTGGAGCAATCTTAAAAAATATTGGAGGATGGACACAAGCCATTAAAGAGAGAATTGATAATGATTCAGCGACTAATATGGATTTAGCCGTATATGATTATCTACAAGGATTTGGAGGCCTTAAAGGGCATAATATCGTTCAAGGAAAAGATGGTATGATTCAAATAGGAAAGTTAAAATACAAAATGACTGAAGAAGAGGCTCGAGCTGCGATTGTTAAACTACGACATCAGGGATCCGAAAACAAAGTTTACCAGAAAGAGGATATTCCTCAAGAAGAGGTAGAAAAATACATACAACAAAACTCAGGATACGGCACAGAGTTTAGCACTAACAGAGACGATTTTATTGGAGTTGACCAATTAGCTCAGTTATTTATGTATAGTGGAGATGATTCAACTACGGTGGATGTAGGTGGTGCAATTTCAGATCAAGTTGATGCTTTAGCAGCCTATGTAACTACAGAGGTAAGTTCTTATGACGGATCAAAAACTACTACTTATGATTTTAGAAAGATGCCAGGAGTTACACCAGGTTCAACAGCTTATGATGAGATTTTAGAAGACTTACAAAATTCATTATTGTCTACTCCTAATGGAATTGTTCAAGTAATGACAGAGATTGGAGGTAAAAAAATTGCTACCTCATTATCAGATATGAAAACAAAATATGGGGCAGATGCTAAAACGGTTGACGAAGGTGGTGATGTAATTATATTGAATATAGAGAATGGAGAGGTGAGTGTTGTAAGTGACATAGACAAACTGAAGGAAAACGCTAAGTTAGAAATAGATGAAGCGGTAAATTCTCAGATTGATTTGAAGGTAGAAAAAACAGGGCCAAATGTTGCAATGTTAAATTATCGTTTAAACAAAAAAGTTTATGATGATGCTAAAGCTGATAAAGTAAGTGCAATCTCAGGTATAGGTAGTGATATTAAAAATATTATGGAAGCCGCAAGCGGAACTGCAGGAGCTGTATCGGATGACCGTATTGAAGATATGAATATGCGTCTTAATAAAGATGGTATCAAAATACACTCTATAAAAAGAGATGGTGAAAAGATTGTTATTAAGCGAACTATGACAGATCAATATAATCGACAAACAGATATATCTGTTACTATTGACAACACAGGTGCATTATCACAAGACGATATAGCAAGAAAACTTTATAGAGTTATAGTGCCTAAAGAAATATTAGATAATTATGCATATGATGGGTTTATTAACTTATTAAAAGAAGAAGAAAATTTTAGTTTAGAACCAAGGATGATTAAAGACCCGAATAACCCTAAAAAAATGATTCCTAATCCAAACTATAAAGGTGAAGAGGAATTTGAAACTACAGAAATAATAACTGATATAGCACCATATAACCCAGCTCTGGATGGTCTTCAAGGTGCTGAAACCGCTACTTTATTTAAAGCTCTGACGGGTGCAGGTGGGGAGATAAATAAGGCGGCTGAGGCTGTAAATCAAGCTTATACAAACGCATT
>TARA_R100000781_G_scaffold1437_1_pt1 | contig 17578 bp, 22 predicted proteins | sample TARA_R100000781 | Tara Oceans TARA_R100000781 (sample SAMEA2623385) | marine metagenome | biome: marine biome (ENVO:00000447); feature: deep chlorophyll maximum layer (ENVO:xxxxxxxx); material: "saline water (ENVO:00002010), including plankton (ENVO:xxxxxxxx)" | depth 60 m | reverse complement strand
TTTTTTCCTTGTAGGATCAACGATATGTCTTTATACTTTTGAGTAGTTGCAGGTGAGGATTTTTGTTTTGTTCAACTTTCTCCAATATTGTTTAACTTTTTTCCTTGCCTGTAACTCTTTTAAGGAATTTATATGGCAAACGGTTTATTCGATACAGACTACAGTTTCTTAGGCTTACCAGAAGTAGGTTCTGCTGTAGGAAAACCAATAAATATTTCTCAAGCTGCAATAAATGAGCAATTGAGTAATATCGACGAGGTAACTCTATCCAAACAACAATTACAAGATCAGCTACAATTAGCTCTGATCGAAAATGATTTAGATAAAATAAAAAGTTTGCAAGATCAAATAGCTGTCCTGGATGCTAGAGAGACAGATCTGCTAACTTATCTTGATGAAGTCCCCCCCTTGTCGATATCTGAAGCACCCACTTCTACAGATATACAAGATTCTTTAGCCTCTGTAGTTTCAGGGCAGCCTCCCTCTTCTATAAATGATCCAGTCCCTGAAGAAGTTTTAACGGCAGGGACTCCTAGCCCCCCAGAAATTTCACCAGTATTTCCAACAATTGAGTCACCCACCCCAATAACAGAACAACCAGTAAGGGTGACTCCTTTTGATCCAGAAATACCAAATAGAATTTCCAATCCGACTGCCAGTATGACCAGCAGAAGTATGGGACTTGATTCGCCAATAGCCATATCTGGAAGTATGCCAGTATCCGTTGGCGGTACAGGTGGCGGTACAGGTGGATTACCAAGTCTTGTCAGAGCAGCAGGCTCAGTAGTATTGCCAACAGTAGAGAAAGTTGCAAATACAGGCGTACTCGGTTTACCTGCGTATCTTGCATCAAAAGGAGTAAGAGCTATAAAAGATACTTTCTTCCCAGAAAAAGCAATCTCACCTGAGAATACGATGTTTGGTGGCAAAGGTTTTGAAGTAGAGGATTTTCAAGTAGGAGCAGGGGGGGATGGAGTTTTCGTACCCCCTGACGCACCTAAAAAAGAAGTAACCGTAGGCGACTTATTGAAAATAATAAATACTAGAGCAGCGTCTGGCGATACAGATACCAAGACTACACTCGCAAATCTAGTCAGAAACGCCAAAGCAGAGGCTAGAGCAGCCGCAAATGCAGCCGATACGGCAGCAATAGCGAGAGAAAAAGCTGCAGCGATGAATGTACTATACGGTGGCGCAGGATCTTCTTTTGAGTCTGGAAGAGATGAATATACAGAATCAGGCCAATACGATATAGATAGAGAGGCTAGACAAGCAGAATTTGATGCGATGAGAGCAGCGCGAGGCGAATCAGTTAAGAGAACGCCAGCAGAGACAGCCAGAATGTTAGCAGACTTACAATCAAGAATAGGATTTGGCGGTGTGATGTCACCTGCCAACGATCCATTCAGTACCATACCAGAGAGAGTAGCTCCTCCGAATGTTGAATATGATTTGGTTTCAGGGTTTAATGTACCTAAACCAAGACAAACGGTGGCAGCAAATAATCAAGGGATCGCACCATTTATGGGTGTACCCAGCAATGTGATGAGAGGAAGAGCAAGAAGATGAGTGTAAAAATACCAATGAGTCCCCCAAACAAACTTTCTGCAGAGGAAGTAAAAGAATTAATAAAAAGCGGTAAAAAGAGTAAAGCTCAAATTGCTGCAGATTATGCTCTAAGTTCAGAAAATAAAGCGAGATTAGCAAATGTAGGAAAAAATGTTGCATCAAGAGGAGGCGCAGGGAGTATAGTCGCAGGAACTCAAGCAGCAAGTCGTTTCAATCCCCTTTTACGTATAGGAGCGCGTTTTAACCCATACGGAGCAGTAATAGCAACTGCATACGGATTATATGAGTTAGCAGAAGCGACTGACAATTTTGATCCAGAAGAATTAGGTAAAGTTGCTGCAAGCGTACAAAAGTCTCTAAAGGAAGTTGCAAGCGAAGCCGTAGATGTTGCTAGACAGATTGGCGCACCTGTTCAAGATTATGTAAATAAAGTTGTTCAAGGCTACCAAACTGAATCTACTAGACAAGTCCCATTAGAAGACGTCCCAGCAGAAGACCCAAATAGAAGAACAATAGAGATTGATCTACAGAATTTAGAATCAGGCAGAACTGAATCGGACAGAGACAGAGAAATTACTGAACCAAATCCGTTTGATAAGTTGTTCCCTGGTCAAACTATAGTTGAAATGAAAGATGGCGGTGAAATAGATATGGCACTCGAAAATGTTTCACGTGGAACAATGGATATGGAAGCACCTCAAATGCAACCTAGCCAAGAAGAATTAGGTGCGGTACAGCAAATAATGGATATGGTAATGCAAATGATGCAATCAGGCGCATCCGAAGAAGAGATTATAGCTGCACTTAAAGAAATGGGACTCAGCGATCAAGATATCGCAATGGTGATGCAAGCGATAGTAGAACAAGGACAACAACAAAACCCAATTGATGCAGAATTATCGCAGATGATGTAATGGCAAATGAGTTACCAGAAATAAATCCATTCAACGCAGTTTATCAATCTGAGAAGTATTACGACTTTGATCCAAAAGCATTTAAAGAAGTTGGATTGCCAACACTCAAGACTTTAGGCGGTGGTATCGCAGATATATTGTTACCTCAAGATACTACAGATTTTGCGATGATGGCAGTACCACCTTTAGCGGTCTACAAGAGAGTAAAGAAAATACTTGATAGAGTAGACACGTTAAGAGCAGAGGCGCGAAGTCTATTTAATTCATTTAATAGAGGATCACGTAGCCCTAAAGATATCAGGGAAGCTCAACTCAGAAATAATAAAGCAGAGAGGATGGTTAAAGACATCCCTGAAGATGATATGAAAATATATAATGAATATAAAAAAACTCTGACCTCAGATGAGGTAAACAAACAAGGTATAGCTAGACTGAGAGAAACACTAGGTATCAAAAAGTAAAATGAACCTAGCCAGTCTTACCGAAACAGAGCTAAAAGAAGCTCTGATGTTGAAAGAAAAGCTCGATAACTACCAAGTACAAGAACAATGCCAAAGTAGTTTCTTTAATTACATCAATCATATCTGGCCTGAGTTTATCTGCGGTAGTCACCATAAAATCTTTGCAAAGAAACTCCAAGAAGTCGCAGAGGGCAAATGCAAACGACTAATCGTCAATATGCCACCTCGACATACTAAGAGTGAGTTTGCCTCTACTTTCTTTCCCTCATACATTATGGGACTCAAACCCAAGATGAAAATTATGCAGACTACGCATACAGGGGAATTAGCCGTTAGGTTCGGTCGTAAAGTCCGTAACTTAATGGATCAAGAAGAATACAAAAAAATATTTCCGCAAGTTAAATTACAAGCCGACAACAAATCGGCAGGACGTTGGGAAACCAATAAAGGTGGCGAATACTTTGCTGCAGGTGTAGGGGGTGCGGTTACAGGTCGTGGTGCGGATCTATTGATTATTGATGATCCTCATTCAGAACAAGACGCACTTAGTCCAACTGCATTAGAGTCAGCTTATGAATGGTACACCTCTGGCCCTCGTCAACGACTGCAACCAAACGGTGCAATTGTTATTGTTATGACTCGTTGGAGTGCGATTGATTTGACTGCTAAGTTACTTGATGCGCAAGTAGAGCCAATGGCAGATCAATGGGAAGTAATTGAGTTCCCTGCAATATTTCCTGAAACAGAAAAACCTTTATGGCCTGAGTATTGGCCTGAAGACGAATTACTCAAAGTAAAAGCATCATTACCTGGAATCAAATGGAACGCGCAATGGATGCAAAACCCTACTGCTGAAGAGGGTTCGATAATCAAAAGAGAATGGTGGCAAAGATGGGAACATAAAACTTTACCTAGCGTCCAATACATTATGCAATCATACGATACCGCATTTTCAAGAAAAGAAACGGCTGACTTCTCTGCAATATCTACTTGGGGTGTATTTAGAAACGAAGAGACTGGAACTGACTGTATCATTCTTTTAGACTGTCAAAAAGGTAGATGGGACTTTCCAGAATTAAAAGATGTAGCAATGCGTGAATACACCTATTGGGAGACTGATATGGTATTAATAGAAGCCAAAGCGTCTGGTACGCCTTTGACACATGAATTAAGAAGAATGGGTATTCCTGTGGTAAATTACAGTCCAACCAGAGGTCACGATAAACATTCTCGTATGCACTCAGTCGCTCCTGTTTTTGAATCTGGTATGGTTTTTGCTCCTAATAGGATGTTTGCCGAAGAGATGATTGAAGAGTGTGCGTCTTTTCCTTTTGGAAAAAACGACGATTTATGTGATACTATGACCCAAGCTATCATGCGTTTCCGCGAAGGTGGTTTTTTAAGTTTAGCTTCTGACTACGAAGATGAAGACAGAGGCGTTAGACAAAGGATTTATTACTAATGGCAATAGAACGAACAACACCAGAACCAGTAGAAATGACAACGGCTCAAGATGCAGAAGAGCAAGAAATTATTGAGGTAATGGAAGGTATTGAAGAAGCCGATATCCAAATGCAAGAAGACGGTTCAGCAATACTAGGGCCAGAAGAAGAAGTAAGAATGACTTCTGAGTTTTCAGAAAACCTAGCAGAAACAGTTTCTGAATCTGAGCTAACCAGAATTTATATTGATTTAACTGCTGCAATAGAATCAGATAGGTCAAGCAGAGAAGATTGGGAAAAAACTTATACCGATGGATTGAAATATCTCGGTATGAAGTTTGATGAAACAAGATCAGAACCTTTTGAAGGCGCAAGCGGTGTTACGCACCCACTATTAGGAGAAGCCGTTACCCAATTCCAAGCGCAAGCATACAAAGAATTATTACCTGCTGGTGGCCCAGTCAAAACTCAAGTAGTTGGTGCATACGATTCAGTAGTTGAAGAACAAGCGCAACGAGTGCGTGAGTTTATGAATTACGAAATCTTGCATGTGATGGAAGAATACGACGAAGATTTAGATCAAATGTTGTTTTATCTACCACTTGCAGGCTCTGCATTCAAAAAAGTGTACTACGATGAGAACTTACAGCGTCCAGTATCTAAGTTTGTTGCTCCTGAAGACCTAATTGTACCGTATTACACTACCGATTTAGAGTCTTGCCCTAGAATTAGTCACGTAATTAAGATGCCAGAGAACGATGTGCGTAAATTACAAGCAATTGGCTTTTATAGAACAGTAGAACTACAGCCTGATGACGAAAATCAAGATTATTCATCTTTAGAAACAGAAAAAGAGAAGTTAGAAGGTATAGAACCTTCATACGATACAGGCGAAGTCTGTATGTTATACGAAATCCACTGTAATTTAGACCTTGAAGGGTTTGAAGATATGGGTGAAGACGGTGAAGAAACAGGGGTAAAACTGCCATACATCGTTACTATTGATTCAAATACCGAAAATGTATTGTCAATCAGGCGTAATTTCAAAGAAGACGATCCGATGCGCACTAAAATTGAATATTTTGTGCATTTTAAGTTTTTACCAGGTTTAGGATTCTATGGATTCGGTCTAACTCACATGATTGGAGGTCTATCTAAGGCTTCTACCTCTATATTAAGACAATTAATTGATGCTGGAACGCTTTCAAACCTACCAGCAGGCTTCAAAACTAGAGGAATACGCATCAGAAACGAAGATGAGCCTATTCAACCTGGAGAATTTAGAGATGTAGATGCGCCAGCAGGTTCATTACGCGAAGCAATACAACCGTTACCATTTAAAGAACCAAGTGCTACATTATTGAATTTATTAGGATTATTGGTGTCATCAGGTCAAAGGTTTGCTTCTATTGCAGAGATTGCAGTAGGTGAAGGTAACTCGCAAGCACCTGTAGGTACAACACTCGCGTTGATGGAGAAATCAACCAAAGTTTTAAGTGCAATACATAAACGTTTACATAACGCGCAAAAGAAGGAATTTGCACTTTTAGCCGATATCTTAGCCGACAGTCTGCCACCTAGTTACCCATATCAAGTATCTGGTGGCGTTAATGAAATTAAACAATCAGACTTTGATGGTAGAGTTGATATATTTCCTGTAAGTAATCCAGACATATTCTCTACAAGTCAACGTATTGTTATGGCTCAAGAAATGATGCAATTAGTGCAATCTAATCCTGAAATACATGGCCCTGGTGGAATATATGAAGCCTATCGAAGAATGTATTCTTCTCTTGGCGTGGATAATATAGAAAGTTTATTGTTACCTCCACCACCATCAGAACCATCGCCAGTAGAAGCTGGTATGGAGAACAGTACTTTATTGATGGGGGGTATGGCGCAGGCGTTTCCGCAACAAAACCACGATGCACATATAGCTGCACACTCAAGCTTGTTGAGCTTGCAACCAGTACAAACAAACGCTCAAATACAAGCAAATATTATTTCTCACATCATGCAACATTTGCAAATGAAAGCCGATGTGATTGCTCAACAGCAAATGCCACCAGAACTTATGCAACAATATCAACAGTTGATGCAACAAGCGCAACAAGTCAGTCCTGTTGAAGCTAGACAAATACAATCCCAAGCTAACGATTTATTGGCTCAAATAAGCGCACCAATAATGACTGAATTAATGCTTGATTTCTCGCAAAAGATTGGAGTTACAGGGGATGAAGACCCATTAGTTACTATTAGAAAACAAGAACTTGCGCTAAAAGGTCAACAATTGACTCAAGATCAACAACAATTTGAAGCAAAAGAAAGACAAAGATCGATGGAACAGGCGCGTCAAGATCAAATAGATAGAGAGCGTATTGATACATCGCGTGATATAGCAATTATGAAAGATAACACTACGAAAGATAGACTTGACCAACAAAAGGAACTAAAATTAATTGATATTGGATTAAAAGAGCTATAACTATGATTAAAAGAACTGAAGTGAAAAAACAGAAAACACCCAAAGTCTTAGATGGTAAGCAATCTTATTCTAACAAAGGAACGTTAGTTACTAGAAAAGCGAAACCATGTAGCGTAAGCACCAAACCAAAACCAGGTATGGGTAAAGGCAAAGCTAGAGGTATGGGTGCTGCTGAATACGGTGGCAAGTTTTCTGGTGTTTACTAATGGATGACGCATTAGCGACACTCCTATTAAAAATTATTACTGAAAAAAAATCAGATTTACAAAGTTTGATTTTAAACGGTACAAAAGATTTTGAAGAGTATCATTATCTACGTGGTCGTTACAATTCTCTCGACGACGTAGAACTAGAGATAAGAGAATTGCTAAAAAGAATAGGTGAACACGATGACAGGAGTAGTAGTACCTGACCATATCGCAAGTGAGATTGAGAAGGAAAATAAGAAGAAAGAGCCTGGTTGGGACGGAAATGGATCGCCAGTAGACGATGCTTTCGTTAAACCAGAAGAAAGGGTGCTAGACCCTACATTACTAGACAAAACCTTATTAGAGCGCATGCCACAACCTACAGGTTGGCGTATGTTGATTCTTCCGTATAGAGGTAAAGCCGTCACCAAAGGCGGTATTATGTTAGCAAAAGAAACTATAGACAGAGAATCTTTGGCAACAGTTGTTGCTTATGTTCTTAAATGTGGGCCACTTTGTTATGCAGATAAAGATAAATTTGGCGACACCCCTTGGGCCAAAGAAAAACAATGGGTACTTATCGGTAGATATGCAGGAGCTAGGTTCAAGCTTGGCGACGATGCAGAGTGCCGTATCATCAACGATGACGAAGTTATCGCAACTATAGACGACCCTGACGATATTGTTAGTGTCTAATTCTGAGGAGACATCATGCAAGATGCTGAAAAAGTAGAAGCTACCGAAGAATCAGTACAAGAACCTACAGAGGTTGTTGAACTGGATGAAGAGGTTAGTCAAGATTCTGATGCAGAATCTGCACCGATAGAAAATATATCGGCAGAAGAAACTGCAAAAGATAAAGAAGAAGATGAATTAGTAGATTATTCTAAGAATGTCCAAAAAAGAATTGCAAATCTCACCAAAAAAATGAGAGAGCAGGAAAGGGCTGCTAATTCTGCTTATGAATATGCAAAAAATTTACAAGCAGAAAATGAGCAGTTGAAGCAAAGTAGTACACAGCTTAAAAGTAATTATGAAACTGAAGCTGAAAGTAGACTAAAATCTCAACGTGCGCAAGCAAACGCAGTTCTTAAATCAGCTTATCAAGATCAAGATTGGGATAAAGTTACCAAAGCGCAAGATATACTTGATAAGATAAATATTGAAGAAAGTAAACTGGCTACTAGCAAAATTACCGTAGAGTCAGCACCACAAGCACCACAAAACCAACAACTTAATCAACAACAACCGAAACCACAAGTAGATCCTAAAGCAGAAAAATGGGCTAACAAAAATGAGTGGTTTGGTGAAGATAAAGTGATGACGACTGCTGCTTTTACAATACACGATATATTAACTAATGAGGAAGGAATTGACGCAAGCGATCCTATGTATTATTCTGAGCTTGATAAACGTATTCGCAATGAGTTTCCGCATAAGTTTAACGATGGTGGAGAAGCTGCGACAAAAAGTAAGATGCAACAAACAGTTGCACCTGCTGGTCGAAGTGAAAGCTCTGGTAGGAAGAAGCAAGTAAAACTTACTAAGAGTGAAGTTGAAATGGCGAGGCGTTTGAATGTGCCTCTGAAAGAATATGCAAAACATATCAGAAGGTAAAAAAAAATTATGGCAAATAATATGAATACAGATGCGAAAGCATCAACTACTAACAGAACATCACGTTCTGCCGAAACACGAGCTAAAAGTACTGCTCGCAAACCGTGGCGACCCCCATCAATGTTGGAAACGCCACCTGCACCTGAAGGTTATGAATACAGGTGGATAAGAGCCGAAATCGTTGGACAGGAAGATAGAAAAAACGTTAGTTCTAGGCTGAGAGAAGGTTTCGACCTTGTTAAAGCCGAAGAAATAGGTGATTTTGACATTCCTACGCTTGACGATGGAAGGCATGCAGGTGTTGTATCCGTGGGAGGTTTGTTATTGGCTAAGATTCCTAATGAAACGAGGGAAGAAAGGAACGCCTACTTTCAAGCTCGCAGTCAAACGCAACAAGATGCGGTTGATAATGATTTAATGAAAGAATCTGATCCAAGTTCTCCGATCTTACGACCAGAGAGAAAAACAAGCGTAACTTTTGGCGGTGGTAATCGTGATTAACGATCACCATCATTTTTTTAAACTGAATAAAGGATATCATTATGGCTAATAAAGATGCACCTTTCGGGTTTCGTTCAGTAGGCAAAAAAGGCGGTGGCGTTGCTAATGGCGGTGTTACTGAGTATGAAATTGCAACTGGCGCAACTGGAAATATCTTTTCGGGCGATCCAGTAAAGATGCTTAATACAGGTACTATTTTAGTAGCTGGTGCGGCAACTACTTTATTGGGAATATTCAGAGGATGTAAGTATACGAACAGTTCTGGTGATGTAGTATTTTCATCATACTTTCCAACAACTACAGCATCCGACGATATTGTAGCATTTGTTGACGATGACCCTGATTCTCTGTTTGAAGTACAATGTACTGGTTCACTAGCGCAGACTGCTGTAGGTAACAACGTAGAGTTGGCTTACACTTCTGGTTCTACTAAAACTGGTATGTCTGCTGCTGAAATTAGTTCTACTACAGCAGCAACTACTGCTCAGTTCAGAATCGTAGGATTCTCTACTGATCCATCAAACAGCACTACAGGTTCAGCTAACGTAAATGCAATCGTATACATTAATGAGCATTTCTACACCACAGTGACAGGAGTATAAATAATGGCTATTAATCGTTCACAATTAGCAAAAGAACTAGAGCCTGGTTTAAACGCCCTGTTTGGGTTGGAATATGCCAGATACGAAGCAGAACATGCTGAGATATTTGATACTGAATCATCAGACCGAGCGTTTGAAGAAGAAGTTCTTATATCAGGTTTTGGTAATGCAGAAGTAAAAGCTGAAGGAACTGGCGTTAGATTTGATAACGCTAACGAAGGCTATACTTCACGTTACACTCACGAAACTGTAGCACTTGCTTTTGCTCTAACAGAAGAAGCAGTAGAGGATAATCTATATGACCGTTTGGGAGCTAGATACACTAAAGCACTCGCTCGATCTATGGCAAACACAAAGCAAATCAAAGCAGCAGCTGTATTGAACAATGCGTTCGCTACAGCAGGTGGTGACGGTAAAGTATTGATTGCAACTGACCACCCCCTAGGTGGCGGTGGCTCACTTGCTAACCGTGCAACTACTATGGCTGACTTGAATGAGACTTCACTTGAAGACGCGCTTATTAACATTAGCACGTTTACAGATGATAGAGGTCTTGCTATTGCTTTGAGAGGAATGAAATTAATTGTTCCACCTCAACTACAATTTGTTGCAGATAGACTTCTACAATCCCCAGGGAGAGTAGGAACTTCTGATAACGATATTAACGCTGTTAAAAACATGGGTATGATCCCTGACGGTTATGTAGTAAACCACTACTTAACTGATACAGATGCTTTCTTCATCAAGACAGATTGTCCTGATGGATTCAAGCATTTTGAAAGATCACCTATGTCAACTGCATTAGAAGGCGACTTTGATACAGGTAACATGCGTTATAAAGCTAGAGAAAGATACTCATTTGGGTATTCTAACTTTAGAGCAGTTTATGGTTCTCAAGGAGCTTAATTGAACCTTCAGTAGGGTTTATTACTCAACTACTGATTCTAAGGGAGCTTTTAGCTCCCTTTTTTTTCTTCTTTTTTTGAGTTATTTAATATACAATCAATTGAACTAGGATATTTTAATTGTTTTATCGACTGACCTAGCAGACAAGCCAAGACGATAAAACTTATTCTCTTAGGAGGGAATTATGGCAAATTCGACGTTTAGTGGGCCAGTAAGGTCTGAAAATAATTTTGATCTAGTCAGTAAAGATTCAACATCTGGATTAGTTTCAAATAGAACAATATCTGATGGTGTTCAAGATTCCAGAAGATATTACTTAAATGAATTTTGGGATTTATTACCAAAATTACAAGCTTTTTTAATAGGATCAGAAACAAAAGACTGGGGTTCTATTGCAGATGGTAATGAAGAAACAGAAGAAATTACTGTAACAGGCGCTGCCTTGGGTGATTTTGTTCTTGCTTCTATGAGTATTGATGTTACTGATTTAACAATTACAGCGTCAGTTACAGCAGCTAATACAGTTACAGTTGTTTTAGGTAACTTTACTGGCGGTGCTATTGATTTGGGTTCTGGTACATTAACAGCTAAAGTATTTCCAAAATCAGAAAACTTAGTTAGTGGTGCAAATCATAACTTTGAAGTTTTAGGAACTAATATGACTTCTGCTCTATGTACTAGAAATGCAACAAGTGCTGGTATTGTTATGACTACAGCAGGCGCAGATCAAGACCAAGCTATAGTAACACCACACTTAGCAAACCCTGTTGCATGGTCAGATACTCTTTGGGGTACTGAAAACCAAGTTGAATGGGAATGTTCAATTAGCTTACCAGCTATTGATAACCAAAAAGTTTGGGCAGGTCTAAAGCTTACCAACGATCAGTTAGTAGCTACAGATGCTAACCAGGCATATTTTAAATTCCAAACAGATGCAACTAACTCAGAAGCATTTACAGACTTTACTGTTTGGCATTTTATTTATTCAATAGGTGGAACTGATTACATTACTGCATTACCAATTACAGTAGCAGCAGACACAATTTATCATCTAAAAATTGTTATTGACTCAAGTAGACAAGCAACAATCTTTGTAAATGGTGTTCAGTATAATGTTGCAACTACTGCTGGCTCAACTGGTGGAACTACAGCAACTGCTTTACAACCAGATACCGCAGTAACTAAAACTGCCGCCTTAACTAATGATGTTGATCTTATACCTTATATTGGTATTGAGGCTGGTGCAGGCGCTGCTGAAGCTTTACACGTTCACTACGAGTGCATTAGCAGAACTATAAACGAATAGGAGTAGAACATGGCTGGTAGAATGACAGGATCAGACGTAAAAGCGGTATTTATTACTGCCGATACTCAAGCTTTGGATGCTGATGGAATCTCAACAGCCGCAGCCGTTGGTAATAACGCAGCACTTACTATAGGTGGTGCGTTAGCCAGTGGAGGTTCTTGTACTTTCGATGCAGGGAGGATAGTAACTATACTTTCTGCTGGAGATGACTCTGCTAAATCATTTACAGTTGTTGGAACAGATGTAAATGGTGATGCTCAAACTGAATCCATTACAGGTGCTAATGCTGGTACAGCTACTGGAAGTAGTTACTTTAAAACAGTAACAAGTATTACAGCAGTTGGTAATCCAGCAGGTAACGTTTCAGCAGGAATAAACAATTCTGTTGCTGATGTTATTTTTGCTGGTAGAAGCAGGCTACAAGGTATAAATATGGTATGTTCTGGAACGGCTGGTAATTTAGATTTTCTAAAATCTTCTCCAACTGGAACAAGTGTATTTAAACTTGGAAGTGTAGCAAGTGCTACCGTAACCAGAGATATAACAATTCCTGATAATGGTTTATTGTTTGATAACGGTATATATGTTCAGTACACGCAAAGCACGTTTGGAACATTAACAGCTTTTCATGCCTAATTAATAAGTATTAGGAGTATAGATGCCCAAAGTAGGTAAAAAGCATTATGACTATTCGCCTAAAGGTATTGCTATGGCAAAAAATGCTGCAAAAAAGAAAGGGTTGAAAGTAAAATACAGTAAAGGCGGTGAAATAATGTCAGGCAATTGTAATCGTAGAAGAAGTCAATTTAAAAGGAAATAACAATGGCTTTATCTGGAAGCACTAATTTTGAGCCAAATGTTACAGAATTTGTAGAGGAAGCTTATGAACGTTGCGGTCTTGAATTAAGAACAGGCTATGATCTAAAGACTGCTAAACGATCTATTAACCTTATGTTAGCTGAATGGGCAAATAGAGGCTTAAATCAATGGACGATAGAACAAGCAACGCAAACAGTTACAGAAAGCACCGCAAATTATACTCTTGACTCAAATGTTATTGATATTTTAGACATGGTGGTAAGAAGAACTGTAAATAGTACGGTAACTGATACCAGTATGAATAGAGTAAGTCGTTCTGAATATACAAATATACCAACAAAATCAACAGAAGGAAGACCATCCCAATTCTTTTTTGATAAATTGACATCTCCTGTAATAAAAGTATGGCCTACACCTGAAAATTCTACTGATGTTTTGGTTTTTAATAAATTGGTAAGAATGGATGATGCAGATACTGCAATAAATACAATGGATATGCCATTTCGTTTTTATCCTTGTTTTACTGCTGGTCTAGCTTATTATCTTTCGGTAAAACGTGCGCCAGAAAAAACACAATTATTAAAAGAAATTTATGAAGAAGAGTTCAGAAGAGCTGCTGACCAAGATGAAGATAGATCTTCGTTTAGATTAAAACCTGGAATGAGAAGTAGTTATTAATGGCATATGCTGTAGGAAAATTTGCTCTTGGTTTATGTGATCGTTGCGGATTTCAATATAAATTGCATGAATTGAAAGAAGAATGGAACAATTTTAAAACTTGTCCAGAATGTTTTGAACTAAAAGCACCACAATTAGAGCCAACACCAAATGTAACAGACGGTGAAGCTTTGTATAATCCTAGGCCAAATAACGATAAAGAGGTTGGTGAAGGATTTGTAGTAGTGACAAGCAGTTCTATTTTTCAAGCTGATTTTATGAACCCTTCAATACTAGGTTCTAATTTTACAATTTCAGAAATGACATCATCACTAGGAACAGTTACAATTACGACATGACTTATAGCGAATTATATACATTGATTCAAAGTTTTACTGATAATAATGAATCAACTTTTAATACGACAATTCCTGATTTTGTCAAAAATGCAGAAGATCGTATATTTAATCTCGTTCAAGAAGATTACTTTAGAAAAAATCAACAAGGCACTTTAACAGTAGGTAATCGTTTTTTAACTTGCCCTACAAATTTTATTTTAAGTTTTTCTTTAGCAGTTATAGATTCAACAACAAACGACTATACATTTTTAGAAAAGAAGCACCCCAGTTTTATGCAGGAGTATACTCCTGACATATCTGATACCAGTCTAAGAGGACTGCCTTTGTACTACGCAGATTTCGATAAAGCTTACAGCACTTCAGGAAGTTCTGGAACTACTATCGTTGTCGCGCCATTACCCGATTCTGCTTATACAGTAGAATTGCATTATCTCTATCGACCAACCAGTTTAGTAACTACAACAACTGGCACTTGGTTATCGCAAAATGCTAGAGAAGCCTTATTATATGGCTCATTGGTTGAGGCTTATACTTTTATGAAGGGTGAACAAGATTTACTCAACACTTACGAGAAAAGATTTCAAGAAAATATAGCTAGATTGAAAAACAGAGCAGAAGCTAGAGGAAGACGCGATGAATATCGTTATGACTCTCTTCGCTCACAAGTAAGTTAAAATAAAAGGAGAAAGTATGAAGCCTATCAAGAAACTTGAAGGCAAGACTGTAGCTATTGTCGGCATGGGCAAAAGTTGGTTTGACTACAATCTTGCAAAATCTCACGGAATACACTTTGACGAGGTATGGGCAATAAATGCCGTAGCTGATGTCATATTTCACGACAGAATATTCATGTTAGACCCAGCAAGTCGCTTTTTTGACAGCGATGATGCAGGCGGTCAAACCGATTCAATGATAAAAATATTAAAAAACCATGAAGGGCCAATATATACATGCGAGTTAGACGATAGAGCTAAAGGTTTAGTTGAATATCCAATTGATGAAATAGTTTCTGAATTTAGTTGTCATTATTTAAATAATACAGTTGCTTATGCAATTGCATTTGCTTTGTGGTGTAAAGTAGGAACGTTAAAATTATTTGGTATAGATTTTTCTTACAAAGGAAATTTACATTTTGCAGAATCTGGTAGAGGATGTGTTGAGTTTTGGCTATCTAAGTGTATTGAAAATGGAATTACTATAGAAGTTGCAAATTCATCTTATTTACTTGATACAGCAATACCAGGAGATGAAAGATTATACGGTTATCACCGATTAGATGATCCAAAAGTAATTTTGGCTGATAAAAATAATAAATTTAGAGTTTTTAATAAAAGCCAAGTACAAAATAATAAAAAAGAACAGGAATCTGTATTGATGGATAGATATGATAGTCATTTAAAGAAAAATAAAGTAGGAGAACCTAACAAATGGTAATTAAAATTACACCTGATGGAGTTCCAGAATTAGGATTAGTTGAAGTATCTACAACCAAGTATGGTGGTCATCCTCCTGAATTTTGGGCAGAACAATTAGTAAATAAAATATGTAGTTATTCAGAAGATAATGAAACGCATGTAAAAGAACAAGCAAGAGCTTATAAAGATTTAATTTATAAGGTTTGTTTGATTTATATTAAAAATGCTATAAAATCTTATAAAGCTAGTCTTATACAAGAGATGCTTAAAGCAGGCGAGGAAGATTTAGCTGAAATTATTAAGAGGATATAAATATGGCTATAACTAGCACACTGACAACAAGTTTTAAGGTTGAACTTTTAACTGGCACTCATAATTTTACCAACAGTTCTGGTAACTCTTTTAAACTAGCTCTATATACAAGTTCTGCTACAATGGGAGCAACTACAACGGCTTACTCAACTTCACAAGAAGTAAGTGGCACTAACTACAGTGCTGGTGGTAGCGCATTAACAAATGTAACACCTTCGGCAACAGGAACTACAGCAGTAACAGATTTTGCAGATTTAACATTTGGTACAGCTACAATTACGGCTAGAGGATGTTTGATTTATAACGATACAAATTCTGACAAATCAGTAGCTACTATTGATTTTGGCGGTGATAAAACTTCTACCGCAGGCGACTTTACTATAGTCTTCCCAGCAAAAGCAGCATCAACAGCTATTATTCGCATAGCCTAGATAGAAAATGGCCAACATAACAGGTTGGGGTCGAGGCACATGGGGACAACTTACCTGGGGTGAGCCGTTACCTGTTACCCTTTCTGCGCCTAGCACAGCTACTTCCGCTTTAGGATCTGTATCTGTAGTTGCAAAAGCAAATGTTTCAGTATCAGGACTAGCTGGTACAGTTGGCGCACCCACAGCAGGCGTAAACGCACAAGCTATAGCAGTTGTTGCAGGGGCTGTTGGTACACTAGGTTCAGTAAGTGTAGATGTTGATGGAGAAGCAAATGTAGCCGTTACTGGTGTTTCTGCGACAAGTGCGATAGGTTCTGTTACTATACATCATAATGCAGTTGTTAATGTTACAGGTATAGCAGCAACAAGTTCAGTTGGATCAATCACGCCTCAAGCAGATTCAAATACCTCAGTAACTTTAGATGGATTATCAGGATTAGTTGGATCTTTGAGAATCGAATGGGTTGATATTGATGAAGATCAAACTTCTGGATTTACAGATATAGATGATTCTCAAAGTTCTGGATTTGAAGATATTACAGAAACACAGTCTCCAGATTGGACTGATGTTGCTGCATGATTTATAGTATATGATAATTATTTGTCTAATTTTAAAGTTATAATGGAGTAATCAGATGGCAAGTACGTATGTAAACGATTTAAGACTCAACGAAATGGCCACAGGTGATGCGTCAGGAACGTGGGGTACAACAACAAATACCAACTTAGAGCTTATTGCTGAAGCGTGGGGAAGTGGTTCAGAAGCAATTACAGGAACTACACACACTATAACAATGGCAGATGGCGCAAGTGATGCTGCCAGAGCTTACGCTTTAACGCTAACAGGCTCAACTACTGCATTAAACACAGTTACCCTAGCACCTAATACAGTTAATAAGACTTGGATAATTCAAAACTCTGCTGGTTATGCAGTTTCAATATCTCAAGGTACAGGCGCAAATGTCGTAATACCAAATGGCGGTATTAAAATGGTTGTGGCAGATGGTGCAGGTGCAGGAGCAGCAGTTACTGACGTACTAGACCTAACAGGCGGTACAGGTAACGTAGGACTAGGCTCTGGTAACTTAGGTACAGCTTTAACGACAGGAACAGATAACGTAGCAATAGGTGAAGCTTCACTTGATGCGGTAACAACTGGCTCAGATAATACCGCAGTTGGCGATAATGCTGCTGGTGCTTTAACTACTGGCTCAAACAACGTGGCAGTAGGCTCTGGAGCTTTACTGGTAGCAACCACAGCAGCAGATAATACTGCGGTGGGGACATTAGCTTTGACTGCGAATAGTTCTGGTACAGACAATACAGCAGTTGGATATGCTGCTGGTGATGCGGTAACAACAGGTTCTGACAACACTTTGGTTGGAGATAATGCTGGTGGCGCGATAACAACTGGTGGTGATAATACTGCGGTTGGCTCTGGCGCACTAGCTACTGAAGATGGTAATGGACAAAACGTAGCAGTAGGATCAGCAGCATTAGCAACATTAAATGCTGGTGCAGATGCTGGCAACGTAGCGGTTGGCTATCAAGCCTTAACTGCTGCAACTACTGGAGTTGATAACGTAGCAGTCGG
>TARA_R100000781_G_scaffold10640_1_pt1 | contig 17769 bp, 19 predicted proteins | sample TARA_R100000781 | Tara Oceans TARA_R100000781 (sample SAMEA2623385) | marine metagenome | biome: marine biome (ENVO:00000447); feature: deep chlorophyll maximum layer (ENVO:xxxxxxxx); material: "saline water (ENVO:00002010), including plankton (ENVO:xxxxxxxx)" | depth 60 m | reverse complement strand
GTCGTTCATACGCTCCGAAATTTTTTAGCGAGTGGGTCGGAGGGGGGTTTACAAGTTTACTATAATAAAATCAATAGGTTTACAAAAATAGATTATGTTAATCACAATGTCAGAACTTGCAACACTGAAAAACGTGTCTAGGACTGCGGTTTCAAAGAAAATTAAAAGTGGTAAACTAGAAGGTGCAATTGTAAACCATAACGGTAGAAAACTGGTTAACAAAGAGGAAGCATTCAGATTATGGGACTTACAAGCACCACCAAGTAAGGATACAACCGTAAGAAAGAAGCTAAAAGAAGAAATAGACAGTAAAACAGTTGAAGAAATACCAAGTTATGGCGAAAGTAAGGCAAAAAGAGAATATTTTTTAGCAGAATTAGCAAAATTAGATGTAGAACAAAAAAAAGAACAAGTTATAGAAGTAGAAATAATAACTAAATCAGCTTTTGCTAAAGGTAGAGCTATAAGAGCATCACTAGAAAATATTGCAGATAGGCTATCACATCAATTAGCTGGTGAAGATAATCCTAGTGCTATACATAAAATACTCACTGAAGAACACAGGGAGGCATTAGAAAATTTAGCATCATGAACGCATGGGAAAAAGCATTTAATGATGGCCTTAGACCTACAGAACGTCTTACTGTCAGTGAATGGTCTAATAAATATAGAAGATTAAGCGTTAAAAGTAGTAGTGAAAGCGGACGTTTCCGTACAAGTAGAACGCCATATATAGAAGAGCCTATGGATTGTCTTTCTTCACATAACGATACTGAACGTGTAGTAATGATGTTTGCCTCGCAACTTGGCAAAACAGAAAGCATGAACTGCGCGCTTGGCTACTTTATAGATCATGCACCTGCACCTGCATTGATTGTTAATAGCACTATAGAAATGAGCAAAAGGTTAAGTAAACAAAGATTAGATCCAATGATAGAAGAAACACCTGTATTAAAAGCAAAGATTGCACCACCTAGAAGTAGAGACAGTAGTAATACAATGATGGCTAAAGATTTTCCTAACGGTTTTTTTATACTTACTGGTAGCAATTCTGCAACAGGTTTAAGAAGTACACCCTGTAAATATGTCCTTATGGATGAAGTAGATTCATTTGTAACAGATGTAGATGGTGAAGGGGATCCTGTAGAACTAGCTGTTAAACGTGCTACTACATTTCCTAAAAGAAAGATTTTATTAACAAGTACACCTACATTAAAAGATTTTTCAAGAATAGAATCTGAATATTTAAAATCAGATCAGAGAGTTTATAAAGTACCCTGTCCCATTTGTAATTTTTATCAACAGTTAGAATGGAAACAATTGAGATTTGAAAAGGATAATTTAAAAGAAACTAAATATGAGTGTATTTCTTGTAAGGGGTTGTTTGACGAAAGACATAAAACAAAGATGCTAAGACAAGGTAAATGGGAACCACAAGCAGAAGGTGATGGAATAACAAAAGGGTATAGATTGAATGGGTTGTATAGTCCTTTAGGGTGGCTGTCATGGGAACAATTATCTCGAGAATTTTTAGCAGCAAAAAAAGATGTACCGTTACTTAAAACTTTTGTTAATACAAGATTGTCTGAGACATGGGATGATAGTTTTGAAAGTGCATTAACTGCTGAAGGTTTACTTAAAAGATGTGAGGAATATACAGAGGGGTCATGTCCTGAAGGTGTTTTATTTATTACTCAGGGTGTTGACTGTCAAAAAGATAGACTAGAAATTAGTACATGGGGATGGGGTGAGAACGAAGAATCATGGCTTATTGAACATTTTGCAATTAATGGCGATCCTTATCAATCACAAGTATGGAAAGAGTTAGATTTTTTTATAAATAGAGATTATGAGCATGCAAGTGGTAAGACAATAAAACCAGTTATGACTGCTATAGATAGTGGTGGTATGCATACTAGCGAGGTGTACCAATATGCAAGAGAAAGACAGGCATCAGGTGTTATCGCAATAAAAGGACAATCTATAAGAAATAAACCAGCAATAGGTAAACCTTCTTTAGTTGATATAAATATAAAAGGAAGAAGTTTAAAAAAAGGATCTTTACTATATCCTGTTGGTGTTGACACTATAAAATATACATTGATCGGCAGATTAAATAGTAATGAAGAAGATAGTGACGCTTTTATACATTTTCATGCAACAACAGGAGAAGAATATTTTAAACAGATAACAAGTGAAAAACTACAACAAAAAACTAATAGATCTGGTTTCCAGCATAGTGTATGGGTTAAAAAGCCATATGTAAGAAATGAAGCTTTAGATTGTTGGGTTTACAGTTATGCAGCTATGGTTTTATATATAAGTAAACTAAAAATATATAATAGAGAAAAATTATGGAAATATTTAAAACAAAAATTAATTAATAAAGGTAATGTACAACAAAGAAAGAACGCTACAATGATGAATAATAGTAATAATCAAAACTATGTTAATTCGTGGTAATAAAAATGTTTCAATCTGATATACCAAAAACTATTATTGCAGGTACTACTGTTGAGTGGGTAGATGAAGCTACTACAGCAGGTGTAGATGAGGTAATAACTTCTAGTGAATGGACATTAGAATATTATTTACGAACAAATACTGCAAGTGAAGGATTAACAGCAACAGGTACACAATATCAAAACACTACAGGCTGGAAGTTTACAATTACTGCTACACAAAGTAATGATTTAGCTGCTGGTACATATTATTGGGCTGCAAGAGCATTTAAAAGTGGAAAAGTATTTGAAATTGGAAATGGACAGCTAGAAGTAAAACAAAGTTTACAATATTCTGGTACACCTTCAGCTATTGATAATAGATCACAAGCAGAAAAAGATTTAGAAACAGTGCAAGCTGCGATAAGAACGCTTACAGAAGATAAGGCCGCTGAATATAGCATAGGTAATAGAAGATTTAAACGTCAGGATCTAGCAACACTTATTACAAGAGAATCACAGTTAAAGTCTATAGTGTTTAGTGAAAGAAGGGCTAGTATGATTGCACAGGGTTTAGGTGATCCTAAAACTATGTTTGTACGCTTTTAAGGGGGACTAAATGGGCTTAATTAATGCTTGGAAGGGCTTATTTACTACTAAAAACGTCTATCAAAAGCGTCAAAATATGAAAAGAATATATAAAGCTGCAACTGTAGATCGCACTACTTTAGATTGGATGGTTTCACAAACTAGCCCAGATCAAGAATGGAAGAATGGTATAAAAAATTTAAGAAATAGAGTACATGATGTAGTCACCAATAATACATATGCAGCGCAAGCTATTAGATATGCCACTAATCAGATAGTGGGACAGGGTGTAAGGATGCAAGCGCAAATTCCAAAACAAAGAGCAAATCAAAAAGGTAAGTTAGATATAAGAACAAATGAACTGATAGAAAATGAATGGAGTAAATGGGGTAGGCGTGATAGCTGCGATATAAAAGGTGTTCTTTGTTTCAGTGAGTTAGAAAGATTAGCTGTTAGGTCAATGATAGAAAGCGGCGAATGTTTTATAAGAATGCATAAAAAAAGATATGGCAGATCTAAAGTACCTTTTGCACTAGAAGTAATAGAAGCTGATATGTTAGATCAGGATTATCAAGGTGTAAAAAAGAGTGCAAAAAATACATGGCGTTTAGGTATTGAATTAACACCGGAAGGTAGAGCTATAAATTATGCATTTCTAACAAAACATCCAGCAGATAATTTTTATAGTGCGCCTACAGGACAAAAACAGCACATTATAGTACCAGCAAAAGAGGTATTTCATATATTTATGCCATTAAGACCTTCTCAACACAGAGGCATACCTTGGCTGGCTAGTGCTATAACAAATCTACATCAATTAGAAGGTTATATTGAAAGCCAAGTTATAAGAGCTAGGGCAAGTTCTGCACTTATGGGATTTATTAGTAATGCTGAAGGTGAAATAGATGCAGGTGGTGAAGTATTCCAGAATGAAAGAGTAAAAAGCTTCCAGCCGGGGGTATTTCACTATTTAAATCAAGGTGAAGAAGTTACAATACCTAATATTGATGCATCATCTGGCGATTTCGAACCATTTATTAGATCAATCTTAAGAAGTACAGCTAGCGGAGTTGGTTGCAGCTATGAAGCAATAAGTTCTGACTATTCGCAAAGTAATTACAGTTCTTCTAGATTGTCTCTTTTACAAGATCGTGACAACTGGCGCACAATACAACAGATGTTAAAACAAAATTTTTATCAGCCTTTATATGAAGCATGGTTAGAAATGGCTGTTCTTAGTGGTGCATTAAATTTACAGCAATATGCAACAATGCCAGAAATGTATGAAAAAATTAGATGGGTCTGTAGGGGCTACAGCTATGTTGATCCGCAAAAAGAAATCGAAGCTCAAAAAAATGCTGTCCGGTCTGGATTTAAAACTCTTGCAGATTGCATAAATGAAAACGGTGGGGATATTGATGAATTATTAGTTGCAAGACAAGATGAACTAGCAAGACTTGACGAAATGAATATTATTACTGACAGTGATCCTAGTGCTACTAATAAATCAGGTGGTTCACAATATAAACCATTTAATACTATAGATCCATTTGGTGATACACCTAGACCGTCAGGTGAGATGGCAGAAGATGTAGGAGATGAATCTAGTGGCAACTATTAATGGTACAGAAATAGACCTTATGCCTACAGCAGGTATGAGAGAAGAGGCGCAAAGGTATAAAGATTGGAAAGCTGAAGGAAGAGGTGGAGGTACAGAAGTAGCTGCAAGAAGAGCTAATCAGATACTAAGTGGAAATGAATTAGCACCTGATGTAGTAGTAGCAATGTCAGCATGGTTTGCTAGACATGAATCAGATAAAGATGGTCAAGGTTTTAGACCTAATGAAGATGGCTATCCTAGTCGAGGAAGAGTCGCATGGGCTGCATGGGGAGGTGACGCAGGTAAAAGTTTTTCTGACAGAAAATCAGCTAAGATAAAAGAATTAAGATCATCTGAAACTATGGCTAAAACAAAAAGAGCTAAAACAAAAAGGGCAGAACCTGATGAATTAAGCGTTGGCGATTCAGTTAGATGGAATGCTTCAGGAGGTATTGCAAGGGGTGTTATAGATTCTATAGAACGTGATGGAACTATAGATGTACCTAATTCTGATTTTGAAATTACAGGAACTGAAGATGATCCAGCAGCCTTAATTACTGTTTATAGAGAAGAAGATGGTGAGTATCAGGCAACAGATGTTCAGGTAGGTCACAAGTTCAGCACATTAACAAAGATAGATTCATTAAGAAGTGTTACAACCTTATATAAAAGAAGTGGTGAGACTTCTTTCGAGACTGTAGAGGATCGTACATACTCAATTCCTTTTAGTTCTGAGCATCCAGTAGAAAGATCATTTGGAACTGAAGTTCTTAGTCATGAAGAGGGATCTATAGACTTTAGTAGGTTAAACGGTGGTGTAGCGCCAGTTCTTTGGAACCATAATATGGATGAACTTATAGGTATTGTTAGAAGTGCTTATTTAGATTCTTCAAAAGAAAAGAAAAAAGGTAGGGCAGTTATAGAATTAAGCAGAAATCCTAAAGCGCAAGAGATACAAAGAGACATTGAAGATGGAATTATAAGGTCAATTAGTGTTGGTTATGGTATATCAGAAATGGAAGAAGAAGAAATAGAAGGAAATAGTGTATTTGTGGCCAAACGCTGGATGCCTTACGAGATCAGTCTTGTAAGTTCGCCAGCAGATCCCTCCGCTACATTTGGGAGGTCATTAATTGAACCTAACGCTATGCCTAGTGTTGAAAAATCCGATATAGTAGAAGATAAGCGTATCATTACGCACAATGAAAACTCAAAAAAGGAAATTATGTCCACTAATCAAGAAATTGAAGTAGTGCGTAGTGAAGCAGAAAAATCTGCTACATCAAAAGAACGTACTAGAATCTCTCAAATCAATGCAACATGCGCTAGACATGGCTTTGATGATTTAGCAGAACAAATGATTGCAAACGGCTCATCTGTTGATGCATGCAGGGAAGCAATTCTAGAAAGAATTAATGCAAAGCCTGTAGAAACTGTAAAACCAGTTGAAGAGCAACTTTCAAAAAAAGAAAGACAGTATCTAGCTAAAGATTACAAAGTATCTGCATTATTAAGAGGTGCTATTACTGGTGACTGGTCATCTTATGGTGCTGGTTTTGCTAAAGAGATACACGAAGAACTTAGCAGAAATGCACAATCTAACCAAAATAACGGTGGATTTTTTGTACCATTCTCAGCATTAAGAGCTACTTACAATACAGCGACAGCTAATCAAGGTGGTAACTTAGTTCCTACAGATTTAAGAGGTGATGACTTCATAGAAGAGTTGAGGGCATCTAGTAAGATGGTGGAATTGGGAACCACTGTCTTGACTGGACTTACAGGAGATGTTGCGATCCCACGGGCTAGCGGTGTTGCCTCGAGTAGTTACTTATCGAGCGAGACTGCAAGTATTTCGCAAAGTGAGGGGACTTTTGATCAAATTTCAATGACTCCTAAAACTCTAGCAAGTTTTTCTAAGTTCTCTAGAAATATGGTCATACAGGCTACAGGCGGTATTGAAAATATCGTTAGAGCGCAACTACAAAGAGGTATTACTGTTGGATTAGATTCAGGTATTATTTCAGGATCAGGTAGTTCAGGACAGCCAACAGGAATACTTAATCAAAGTGGTATTAACTCAGTTGCAATGGGTACTAATGGCGGTGCGATTACTCTAGACAAAATTGTAGATCTAGAAACTGCAATGATGGAAGATAACGCTGCTGTAAACCCAGATTCAGTTGCTTATGCTACTAACGCTAAAGTTATGGGAGCTATCAAGAAGCTTAAAACATCTGGCGGTGAGTACATTGTAAATAACAACTTAATGGCAATTGGTAGAGGTGAGACACCCTTAGCTGTTAACGGCTATCCTATCGCTATGACAAACAATGTACCTTCTAACCTTACAAAAGGTAGTTCTTCAGGTGTTTGTTCAGCCCTAATTCTTGCAGACTTTACACAAGTAGTCTTAGGAATCTTTGGCGGTGGTGTAGAAATTTCTGTAGGTGAGTCAGGAGATGACTTCCAGAAGAATCTAACCAGTGTTAAAGCAGTTGTTGCTTTTGACGTAGCACTACAACACGCAGAATCAGTTGCTGCAATAGTTGATATTACAACATAGTAAACTAGCTATAATAAGGGGGCGTTATGCCCCTTTTTTTTTTATATGAAAATAAAAGTATTAAAAGCAGTAGCAGCATCTGGTAAGCATCTTGAAAAAGGAAAAACTTATGATGTATCAGATTATGATGGTCATTTTCTTATTGATAGAGGAAAAGCAATAGTAGCAAAAACATTAACAAAATCAAAAAAATCATCTAAATAATGCCTTTTACAGAAGATACAACAACACAAACAGTATATCTTAATGATTTTGGTGTTACTTGTACATCTGGCGGTACTACAGGACTAGGAATATTAGAACAGCCCGATCAAATACTTGCAGGGGATATGATTATAAGTACAGAATATGAATTAACAGCAAAAACATCTGATTTTGGATCTCTTATTAGTGGCGCAAGTATTACAGTAGATGGAACTGCATATACAGTAAGAGATGTTAGAAAAGAAAATGATGGTGTATTTTGTAGATTAAGTTTATCTAAAAATTAATGACTACTAAAAGAGAAACTATATTAGCAAGAATAAAAACAGTACTAGCAGGTACTACTGGCGTATCTGATCGTATATTTAGAAGTAGGCAAACAGCATTTACAAGAGGTGAAACACCAAGTTTAGTTATTGAACCACAAAATGATTCAGTAGAACAAAATACATCTTTACCAACACTACACCATACATTAAGTATAACTATTTCAGTAGTTGTAAGAAGTTCAACACCACATCAAACAGCAGATCCAGTAGTAGAAAGTTTACATTCAAGAATAATGGCAGATTTAACAGTTAATGGAAATGCTATAGATGTAAAACCAGCAGAGACTACTTTCAATTATATTGACGCAGATCAAACAGGTTTAGTTGTTGGATGCAATTACGACATAATATATAGAACAAATGTTGATGATTTAAGTCAATGATAGTTACATTATTCTTATAAGGGTTTATGATATGTACATAGTGTCTATACAGTAATCAGGACAATGCCAAAGCTTCATAGAAAAAGATCTTTACTAGTCAAGGCCGAATCCAGCTATGGATCGTCAAGCAATCCTTCAGGAAGTGCTAATTATTTAGAAGTAGTTGACTTAGAAATAGAACCACTAGCAAGTGATGAAGTAGAACAGGAAACAATTAGGCCATATGTCGGAAACTACCCCGTCTTGTTAGCGAACACAAAAGTAAATATAAGTTTTGGTGTTTATATGGTAGGTTCTGGGAGTAGTGGTGTTGCGCCAAAATATGATCCAGTTCTTAAGGCATGTGGTTTAAGTTCAAATGTAGTGTCGTCAACAAGCGTTACTTATACACCTTCATCATTAGCTACACAAGACTCTTGTACATTTTTTGTTAACTATGATGGTGTAAAACATGCAATTTTGGGCGCAAGAGGGACTTTTACGATTAGCTGTGAGGTTAATTCGATACCACGCATAAATTTTGAAATGCAGGGAATAAAATCTACAATTACAGATACTGCACTTCCTACAGTAACAAAATCAAATCAAGCGGAACCTGTTATTTTTAAAAATGGTAACACAACGGGTTTTGAGATATTTGGCTTTGCAGCTGCATTACAATCATGGGAACTAGAATTTGCAAATGAGGTTATTTATAGAGAACTTGTAGGAGGCACAAAAGAGGCACTTATTACAGATAGAAGGCCATCAGGAACTATGGTTATTGAAATGCCTACTCTTGCAGCTAAAAATTTCTTTACATTAGCAGAAGGTACAACAACAGGCGGTAATTTATATCAACATTCAGGCGGTGCAGGTAATATAGTTAATATTAGTTGTCCACAAACTGATCTAGGACAGCCTACATATGAAGATTCTGACGGGATTACTATGTTAAGCCTTCCTTTTTACGCTACACCAACAGCAGCTGGAAATGATGAATTTTCATTAGCTTTTACTTAGTTGCATAGTCGTAGAATAGGGTTTACCCTAAAAGAGATTATATATTTTTTATGTTTATTTTAAAAAAGGAAGCAACTTTTACGCATCCTATTGTTTTTACAACACCTGCTGATGGTGGCACACAAAAAGAAGAAACTTTTGATGCTGTATTTAAAATTATTCCACAATCTAGAATAAATGAAATAACAATACAAGCACAAAAAAAAGAAAAGGAACTAAAAGAAGGTATTTATGACGGTACTGAAATTAGTGATTATCTTATAGCAGATGAAATATTAGTAGGATGGGATGGCATTACAGATGGTGAAAATCCTGTAGCGTTTACAAAATCAACAAAAAAACAAGTATTAGATATTGCTGGTCTAGCTAATTTATTAGTTACTATATACTTCCAAGAAGTATCAAAACAAAAAATAAAAAACTAGAAGGGGCTGCATTATTTTGGTGCGGTGATGGTGTTATAGATTTAACTGCTGAAGATGATGCAGTCCTGTTTGGTAAACCTGTTGAAGAAAAAAAAGAAATAAAAACATTTGAAGTTTTAGAACAAAATTGGTTAGCAATAGAAATATTTTTATTAGTACAGACACAATGGCGTACAGATCAAGGTGTAATTTTAGGGTTAGATTATTCTGTTTTAGAATGGATTTTTAAACTTAGGAAAGATGATATAAAAAAACCTTTAGAAATACTTGCTGACTTACAGGTATTAGAGGCTAAAATAGTAGAAACTATAAACAAAGATAATAAATAATGGATCTTTCTACTTCATATACCATTAAGGCAAAAGTAACAGGGCAAGATCAAATTGCTGGTTTAAAAGGTGGTTTAGATAAGCTAAAAAAATCATCTAATGGTGCAGCTACTGCTATGGGTAAGCTAAAAAATATGGCAGGTCAAGCATTTGGCGCATTAAGAGGTTTAGCGCCAGTTTTAGGTATTGCTGGTATGGGTAAATTAGTAAATGATACTCTTGAATTAGGTGATATGTTGCAAAAACTATCTGTTACTTCAGGCGTTTCTGTTGAGATGTTAGATAAATTACGCATATCTTCTCAACTAGCTGGAACAGACTTTAAGGCATTACAAAGAGCTTTTCCAGTATTAGCTAAAAATATGCAAGATGCATCAGATGGTGTAGGTACAGCTAAAGAAGCATTTGATCGTATTGGTTTTAGTGCAGTTGATAGTGCAGGTAATTTGAAGTCAATGGATGAAGCTTTATTAGAAATATCTGATTTAATGATGAAAACAAAAGATGATACTTTAAATTTAGCAAATGCAAATGAAATATTTGGTGGTGGTGTAGGAAGAAAGTTAGTACCATTACTAAAAGAAGGTAGAGAAGCAATATTAGGAATTAGTAACGCTTTTAATCAAGCAGATGCTGAAAGTATGGCTGCTTTTAATGACAGGGTTACTTTATTAGGTGAAAGATTTAATGTACTCAAGGTACAACTGACAAAAGCATTATTACCAGCATTTGAAAAAATTGTTCAAATTTTAACTTTTGCTGCTACAAAATTTGCTGCATTACCTGCACCTATAAAAGGTATATCTGTAGCATTAGCACTAATTGCACCTATTGGTTTAGGCTTGGTACCAATTTTAGCAGGTTTAATATTTTCATTTAAAACAATAGCTACTTTAAAAATGGGCATAGTACTAACAAAAATTGCTACTGGCTTTGGTGCTATTATTACTGCTGTCAAAGGCGCTGCTATTGCTTTTGCACCTTTTGCACCTGCTGGTTTAATTGCTACTGGAATAATAGCTTTAGGTGTTTTTATATTTAAATTTAGAGATGAAATTGTGCTTGGTTTTAGAATTATAGGAACTAAAATAAAGGAACTTATAGCACCTATTGTAAATTTTGTTGGGAATGTATTTAATACCGCAGTAAATGTTGCTCGTAACGCTTTTAATAGATTACCTAATATCGTTCAAAATATTATAAAAATTGCAACATTACCTATAAGATCATTTATAGACACTATAAAAAAAGCACTAGGTTTTTTAAATATATTTAAAGGTGCGAAAAATAAAAACAAAGAGACAGGCACTACTGAACTCTTAAAATCAACAGCACCTTCTACTACAGCTGCTATAACAAGGTCAGCTAGTCCATCATTTGCTTTACCTCGAAGCCTTGGCTATCAAGAAACTGATTTTAGTTTTGGCAATATAGGTAGCTCTAGAGGTCTTACATCATCAGCTGGTATATCTGAAATTAGACCTAATCAAATACCTAGACGTAGTTCTGCGATACAACAATCTGCATCTAGATCTAGACGCAAAACGCCAAACATTAATATAAATACAGGTGCTGTTACACAAATGGAAAATAAAAATTATGTTACTACACAAGACTTAGCAAATGCAGTTCAAAGCAGTGTTGCACAAACTATGAATTATATTGAAGCAGGTGGTGAAAGACATTACTTAGGCATGTAAAAATGGCAAATTTTGATATACTCACATTTTTGGAATATTACTCTGATAAATCTAATGTTTTAGATGGAAGCGGTAAAAGATTACCTACAACCTCATATCAAAATTTTTATCAATCTGCACAAAATCTAACAGCTGATACAGATATGAACCAAGCAGTAAATTTTAATTATTTAGCATTTGATGCAACTGGTTTTTCATCTACAAAAGCTTCAGGAATAAGTAATTTACAAATAAATTTAGCAGCTACAGCTAATATTATTGATTTAACAGATACTGCTGTTAATGGTGATTCTTTAGTAATTGCATCTTTATATACACAATCTATAGGACAAACTACATTTAGTAATTCTGCTAACTTAATTTGTAGATATACTGGAACTATAGATAAAGCAAATTTAAATGATACTACTGTTACATGGTCAGTTAGCCCTGCAATATCTAAAATTAAAGCACAAGTACCATCAAGACGTATTAGCAGTGATTTGATGGGTAGGTTTGTTTCTTTATGAATAATTTAACTTTTGCAGTAAATATTGTTGCTGTTTTATCTGATGATACAGAAGTTTCTAATGTAATAGGTTATATCGACAATAATAAAAGATATTATAAAACAAATGATAATGTAATTTTGACAGGCACTAAAAAAGTAAAAACTATTAAATCATGCATTTATAAAGTACCTGCTGAAATTTTACCTTTTATAAATAATATAGTTAACGAATAATGGCATCTACAAGTAGAAGAACTGAAGATTTATTAGATGAAAAAGGTTTTGTAAAAGGTACAAATCGTTATATTGGTGGACATGTTACAGCAAGAGGTGGTGGAATACTTGGTAGGTCTAGGGCTGATTATGTAGCGCAACCACAAAAAAAATCAGAAGTTGGACAAGACGCACAGATATTAGATGAAAGCCTAGATAATTTTAAAAAACCTAATTCAGATCTAGATGTAGCACAAAAAATAGCAAAAACAGGTGAAACTGTACCTATAGTTTTTGGTAAAAGAACAAATAATATTGGCGGTGTTTGGTTGCAACCAAGTTTAGTAAAAGCAGGTACATCTAGTTTTGTACAAAAATTACTATATGTAATATCTCAAGGTGAAATAGTAAGTAGCCCAAGTAAGTCAAAATCTTTTACAGGACTTAGAAAATTATCTTTTTTAACTGATACAACAATTACCTTAAGTCATATATATAGTACAGCAGCATCTTTAGCTTCATCACCTAATAGTTGTCCTATATCAAGTACTGGTTTATTTTGCGGAAATGACATATATACATATTTATCTGATGTTTTACCTGCAAGTTCTGGAAGTGCATTACAGAATAGACCAGATTTAGGAAAAGAATTTTCTGGTACAAGAATTTTAACTATTGGTACAGGTGATACAACAAACACTACTTTTAGAATGAGTTTACAGGTGTTTGATGCTGAGACAGGGGCTAATATAACTAATGCTTACGGTACTTATATTGGTTCTACACCACCATTAATTTTTGATTTTAATGCTACAGGAAATGCAGGTAGAGCCGTTGGAACCGTAACTGATTTTTTAGATACTAATAATACTTTGTTCGCACCAATAAATGCTACTACTGTAGCAGCTGGTATTTATACACAATCAGATCTAAATGCACTGAATGCCATAAGTAGCGGTAGAACAAAATTTATTTTTAAATATACTTTCGTTTCAGTTAATACACAGTCAGACCCTAATAGTCCAGCTAGTACAGGTACGTTAACAGGTGTACAAGCAGAAAATATTATTGGCACAAGTGCAGTCATACAAAATACATCAAACAACAATTCGTCTTTTGCTGATATAACCTTTTTAGCAACAAGTGGAAATTTATATGAAACACCGTCTGCTGGTACTTTTCCTTCTACAACAAAACAGTTATACATTTTTTATGAACAGGGTGTAAAAGTAGATTTATTTAGTGCAGGTTTATCTGGTTCTAGTTATACACAGGGGGCAAGTAATCAATTTATAGATTTAGCTATGTATTTGTTTAAAATTTATAAAAAAATTGATGGTAACAATACAGCATCTATAGTTTCACCTGTAAAAATATCTAATTTGCAAGCATTATCAACTTTTTGTACTAACAATAGTATGTTTTATAACGGTATCATTTCTAAGGCTGTAAATATTGTTGATTACATTTCAAAAACATCACCTTATTATTTTTTATCGTTTTTATCAGTTGGTGGTCAATATCAATTTGCGCCAATATTACCTATAAATGGTAGTAATCAAATTGATACAACAGCATTAACACCAGTTATGATTTTTACAGAAGCTAATATTATTCAAGGATCGTTTGATAAACAATATTTTGGTATTGAAGAAAAAAGAAGTTTTATTGCTAATTGTATATATACAGACTGCATACCTACAGAAGTTGCAAGACGTAAAACTGTTAGTGTTAGATTTACAACTAGTTCCTTAGATGCACCAACAGAACAATTTGATATGTCAGATTTCTGTACTGACGTAAATCATGCAATATTATATGCAAAATATGAATTAGCAAAACGTAAGCATAGTACACATAGCATTTCTTTTGACACACCATTGATTACAACAACATTAATACCAACTGATGTTATAAAATTACAAACACAAAGAATTAATAGTGTTGGTGATAACAGAACAGAAATTAATTATTATCAGGTAACTCATATTGAGTATAGTATTAATGGTGTTACAACTATTGAAGCTACACATTTTCCTTTGAATGCTAGTAATAAATCTGAAATATCTCTTGAACTTACATCAAATAATTTTACAGTTTTACAATGACAACTTTTCCAGCATTAGAACCTGATACAAGATCATTAGGTTATGGTAATTATCCACAGAATATACATGAAGCTATTAGTGGTGGTGATGTTAGATTTAAATTAGGTAGTAAACGTATTGAACAGCTTTTGACTATTGAATATAGATATCTAACAGAAACACAAGCACAGACTTTATTAACACATTTTGATGGTCAGAATGGCACTATTGTACCTTTTGATTTATCTAGTCAAATATGGTCGGGATATAGTACACCACCTGTAAGTAGTAGCAGTTACCAGTGGCGATATTCTAAGCCTTTTACTATTTCTATTTCAGCACCAAAAAGATATAGTACATCTATAGAGCTAGTTAGTGTACCAATCTAATGGCAACTTTTCCTTCCTTAGTACCAAGTACAAGATTATATATACAGGGTAATTATCCTAGTGCTATACAAGCATCATCAAGCGGTGTGCAAACTGGCTTTAGGCAAGGGAATAGGCGTGTAAATCAAGTATTAGAATTAACTTTTACAAGTCTTACAGAAACAGAAGTAAATCAAATACGTACACATTATGATGGTCAAAATGGAAGTTTCGAATTATTTTTATTATCTACATCCACATGGAGTGGTTACGCTAGCCCACCTGTACCTATAATTTCTAATTTTGCTTGGATTTATAATACACCACCAAGTATTTCAGATAGCATTTTAACTAATAGATGGGATGTAGAATTAGAACTTAAATCAGTTCCTATAGATATTGGTGATTTCATATTTGATGCCGGTGATTCATCATCTACAGCACGAACATATATATTAGATGCTTTAGATAGTAGTGCATCACCTGCTAGAAGTAATATAATAGATGCAAGGAACTCATTATAAGTATGACAGTTACATTAACAGCATTACAAAAACAACGTAGGGACACTGCTAGTAATTGGACATCTAATAATACTGTATTGCTTGCAGGTGAATGGGGTATAGAGTCAGATACTAAAAAATTAAAAATAGGTGATGGTACAACAGCATGGCAATCCTTAGATTATGTACCAATACCTGATGTAAACAGATTATTAACAGGAAACCTTACAGTAGGAAGTAATTTAAATGTAAGCGGAAATGCAGTAGTAACAGGAGATTTTACAGTCAACGGTACTACTACAACCGTAAATACTACAAATTTAGACGTAGAAGATAAAAATATAACTTTAGGAAAAGTTACGTCACCTTCAGATACGCTTGCAGATGGGGGAGGTATAACTTTAAAAGGCTCTACCGATAAAACTTTTAACTGGGTTGATTCAACAGATTCATGGACTTCTTCAGAACATATCACAGCTAACGGTCAAAAAGAAATGCGTTATGGTGACGCTGATTCTTCTAATTATGTAGGTTTTAAAGCACCTTCAACAGTTTCATCTAATGTTGTTTGGACTTTACCTAATCAAGATGCTGCTGTTAATGGTTATGTTTTAGCATCTGATGGTTCAGGTAACTTGTCATGGGTAGATGCTGGGTCAAGTACTAACCCACAAATAACAGGTGATATTACATTACAAAATGATGGATTAATTAGAGGTTTTTCTACATTACAGGCTACTTACACAGGTTCTACAAAAGTACTTACTGTAACTGTTGCAAGTAAAACGGCAAATCATAGGTATAACGGATCTGGCTCTAGTAACGGTTATAAAATTAATGGATATGAAGCGCCATTTATTACATTAACTGCTGGTAGAACATATCGTTTTGATCAGGCAGATGCTAGTAATAGTGGTCATCCGTTAAGGTTTTATTTAGAAGCTGATAAGACTACAGCATATACAACAGGAGTTACAACAAACGGTACAGCAGGTCAGGCCGGTGCTTATACGCAAATTGTTGTAAGTGACACTACACCATTAATTCTGCATTATCAATGTTCTGCACATGCATATATGGGTAATTCAGTATCAACTAATTCTAATGTTGTTAATTACAATGATTTATTAAATAAACCAACAATTCCTACAAATAATAATCAGCTAACAAATGGCGCAGGTTTTATTGATGGTTCTGCTTTAAATGCAAGTAATTTATCTTCAGGAACTATACCTGATGCAAGATTTCCAGCGACATTACCAGCAGCCAGCGGAGCAAACCTTACAAATTTACCTTCAGCTAATTTAACAGGTGCTTTACCTGCTATTAGTGGTGCTAATTTAACAAACCTACCACCTTCAGGCGGTGCTACCGGTGGGGGCGGAGAAAAGATATTCCATGAGGGAGAGAATACAATGGATAATGATTACACAATTTCAACAAATCATAACGCTTTAGTTGCTTCTCCTCTAACAATAAATGCTACACTGACAATAAATTCTCCAAGTGTAGTTACCTTTGTATAATGGCTTTAGGTATAAACGGATCATCAAATACTATTACAGGATTAGCAGTAGGCGGTTTGCCTGATGGTGTAGTAGATACAGATATGTTAGCTGCAAATGCAGTTACAGCAGCTAAAAGAGGAAGCGGTGCAATTTTACAAGTTGTTTCAACAAATATTACAACAAATAGCTCTGTATCTGTTAGTTCTGACTCATTTAGTGATACTCCAGCATCGGTAACAATTACTTCAGTTGCAGCTAATTCAAAATTTTTAATATCAGCTTTAGTTAGTGGTGAGGGTAGTATAGAAGATCATCAAATTGGTTTCGCTTTAAGAAGAGTTATAGGTGGCAGCACTTCATTAGTAGCTGTAGGTGATAGTTCTGATAACAGACCACAATTAAGTTTTATGCAAAATGTAGGATATCGAAGCCCAGACAATAGTACTACACCATCTACTAGCACACTTAGTCCATATTTAGATTCACCTAGTCAAGCAGCAGGTACAGCCATAACATATAAAATTTCAGTATATGGTATTGCTAGTGGTCTTACTTATTATTTTGGAAGAGTGCTAAATGATGCTGATGTTGCATCTCGAGAAAGATTACCAAATTACATCACAGTGATGGAGGTGGCAGTATAATGTTATACGATCATCAAGCTATATATAAAGTTTATTCTGATTGCGTAAGAATAGATGATTTAACAGGAGCTTTTAGGGCAGATGGCTCACAAATAACCTTAGTACAGTCAGATATAGATGCAGCAAGAGCTACTTTAGATGCTGAAGCTGCTGCTGTTAAGTACAAAACTGATAGAACAACTAATGGTTCAACCGTTTATGCTTCTTTTGGAGATCAACTTGATATGTTGTATGCCGATATGCTTTCAGGTAAACTAGATACAACTGGAACGTGGGCAACCCACATCAAAGCGGTAAAAGACGCTAATCCAAAACCTAGTTAAACATGAGTGGCAAAATCAAGTTAAACGCAGCATCAGGTGGTGGGTCAGTTAGCTTACAAGCACCCT
>TARA_R100000781_G_scaffold21495_2_pt1 | contig 17808 bp, 25 predicted proteins | sample TARA_R100000781 | Tara Oceans TARA_R100000781 (sample SAMEA2623385) | marine metagenome | biome: marine biome (ENVO:00000447); feature: deep chlorophyll maximum layer (ENVO:xxxxxxxx); material: "saline water (ENVO:00002010), including plankton (ENVO:xxxxxxxx)" | depth 60 m | reverse complement strand
GAAGCTATAAGTTTTATTAAAGATAATTTCAAAGATGATTATGGTATTGAATTGGAAGATCACGAAATTATAAAATTGGAAGCCGTAAAATGCGAGGAGAAGTGATGGTAATAGATATATCGTTAAATTGTTTGATCTGTATATGTGTAACTATAATTATAACTTGCTTTTTAAAAAGATAAAGGAATTATAAATCATGGATGAATTACTATGGAATATTGATATAATAACAGAAATAATATGTAAGATCGGATTACTTGGTGTTATATATAAATACTTAACAAAAGAATAGGAGGAGTGATGAAAATGATAAAAATCCCTTATGATGAGGGTAGATTTTTTATTGAAGATGAAGAACTATGTTATAGTTATGATGGGACACTAGAAGATTATTGTAGTGTTCAAGACTTAACAGAAATGAGAGTTTGGGAGTATAATTCACTTGTAGATGAATTAAATAAGCACTATCCAAATTATGATATTAAACATTTAACTGGAAGTTTTATATAAGGAGGAGTGATGAATACAATGAAAATACAAACTTATAATTACATTGATTTGAACAATAAATCCAAACAAAATGCCTTAAAAGATTTAATAATTAACTATAATTCGGATTGGATTGATTATCCTTGTAGTCAAATTAATGATTATTGTAAAGATTCTAATATAATTTTTGATATAAAGGGAAATATCATAAAAGAACATTTAAAACTAAATTCTAATGACCAAGATTTAATACCTTTAGAATGTAGAGATAATTGGGAGGAGGTGTGATGAATACAATAAGTAACGATACAAGAATTGCTTTATTATGCGAGTTAGCACATGAGAGAGTCAAAAAAGATGGAGCAATTTATATTATAGATGATGATGGAGGAACAAGATATACCGATGATGTCCAAGATTCATTTAATGAATACTACGATTATTACGAGGGAGTTATATTAAACCATTTAGACCTTGTAGATAATCCTAATTATAAAAAGGAGGATTAATGAATTGTTGCGAAAGCAATATATTATTCCAATACCTGAATCAAAATAATAAAAAGGTTTATAAATGTGGTGTGTGTGAGAGGGTATATTTAATTAGACCACATCAAGATATTATAAAACAGATCAAAAAGAGCCAAAAATAAATACTCTCTTTCTTTATATATTTCCCTTTTATTTCTATTCCCTTAGATTTAAGCTAAGAGTTTTGCCTAGAGGAATCCTATCCCCTGATTATAAAATCGGAGTGGATTCTAGGCTTTTCTATTCCCTTGAGTTATCGCTTTGAATATGCCTATGATTTATAAATCTTACTATAATTCACGCCTTAATTCCATTTTCGGTAGTAAGCTACCTATCAGATCAAGTTTAAGGTTCGTCTTTGATTGTGGCTTTACTGAATCCCTTTTTGTAACCACTTTGATGATCCCCTTATGCAAAAAGTACATAATCCAAACCATAAGGGATTATATTATAAGCACTACAATTATATTTTCCAAGTGGATTTTGAAGTTTTCATTATATTTCTCGTCTGGATTCCTACTTTGTTATATTTTTTGTTTGCATTATGTAAACTTTTTATTATATATTTACTACCATGAAACTAAATCATTTTAATTATAAAAAACTAAAAGACAAAATAAAGCAATCTGGATTGAAGTCTAATTATATATCTGAGGTTTTAGGCTTACATAGGATTACTCTCACTTTTTATTGTACTGGTCGTAGGAAGCCACAAAAAGAAACCCTTAAAACAATAGCGAAATTATGTCGCTGTAAACTAGGAGATTTTTATGACACCCAAGAAGAATACGAAAAAAGCCGAGAACATTAATACTATTGTTCAGAATTATAATGACAGCTTGGATTTGAAAAGGCACGATCTATCTAATGGTCGGTGGTACGAATCTAAAGGCAAGTATTATATTTCTGTTACGAGTTTTGATTCTATTGTAACTAAAGGCGATAACTTTGATAATTGGTTGATGACAAATGGATTTAATGCTATCAAGATAAGAGACGAAAAGGCTTTAGCTGGAACGATTGTTCATGCTTATATAGATATGATGGTGCAAGGCGAGAAAATAGACCTAAAGCAAGGGTTTACTTACAATGGTAGGCATTATAATTTTGGGTTGGATTCCGATGAAGAATAAAATAGAAAAAATATATTCAAATTATAGAAATTTCGTAAAAGAAAAAAACAGACTAAAATCCATACACCAAAGATTTACCGAGAAAACAAGGCAATTTGCAGTAGAATACGCAGATAAGGTTATAGATCACGATGGAGAGGGATTTGTAATGCACAGGGATAAAAGACCTGTTGATTTTTTCAAAAGATTATATTATGTAAAATATGAAACAAAACTAAGGATATTACCTTATGATACGAACCAGTGAAATAAGCAAGAGATTAATGGGATTTGAGAGGTTTTGGGAGGATTATAAGCCAACAATGTTTGCATCTGAGATACAATTACATCATAAAGACGTGCCATTTTGTGGTACTGCTGATTTTGTAGGTATGATTACTAATCCAAAAACTGAGAAGTCTGAGATTACCTTAGTTGATTATAAAACTGGAAACCCTTATAAAGTGCATCAGATTCAGCTATCTGCTTATGCGATGATCTGGAATAAATTATTTCCCAAGTATAAAATAACAAAGGTTGCGTGTTTGCATTTAAAAGATACTTGGATTAAAAAGCCTACATACACACTAAAGTATTATAAAATTGATTATAATTTGGTCAAGAACGCCTACGATTTATGGGTATGGAATAATGAAAATACTAAAGGCGATCCACCCACACCAAGATTTAAGAAAGAGTTTCCACTAAAATTTAGTATAAACAAGGAGAAAACAAATGAAAGTAACATATAAAACGGGCAAGTTTACCGTAGAGGCTGAAGGAAGTTCAACTGAAGTATTTGAGCAGTTGGCATCTTTTGATAGCGTTTTTGGTAATTGCGTTAATAAAGCTAATGGCAGCGAAAATATTGGTTTTAGACACAGAGAAGTAGATGGAAATCATTATTATGAGTTATATGATAAAGATACATTCCACGTTCTTAAGTTTGGTAAAACTAAAAAAGACGGAAGTTTATTTCCAAGAAGGAAAGATGCTGATGGAAATTGGTTGCCAGATGGTGGTTGGGCGAAATTTGATCCCAATGCTCCAAATGTAAAGCAAGCTAAATCAGAGCCTGCTAAAGCTGATGGAGATATGCCCTTCTAATGAAGATAAAAATAGCCATAGAAAAAGACGGGAAGCAGTATTATGCCGATGGTGATAAGGTATTTAGTTGGCTATTTGAAAGATACACCAAATACCAGGGGACTAAAAGAAAGGATAAAATCTTGCCTTACGACTTAAGAGTGAATAACTTTTTTGATCAGATTGCACTTGAGGGAGCTTGGCTTTCTGATATGCGTAAGGCTTTCCCTGGTATTAATATTGAGAACGAACTTGAAAAGGCAAAGGCGTGGCTCTTGTCAAATAAATCACACAAGAAAGATTTGAAGAAGTTTTGTTATAATTGGATTTCTCGTGCAAATCCTACTATGATAGCAGAAGAAGAAAAAAACGAGGGGGAAATAAAAAGAAGGCAGAAAATGGCGGAAGCCTTTAAACGCATGGAGGAAAAGTATAAAAAATGAATGAAGTTGATAGACTAAAAGAGCAGATGTGTGTTTTATATGAAGCTTTACAGGTAGCGAGGGAGGGGTTAAAAATTTTAGCCGACAACCCCGTTGCAGCTAAAACTATTAAGGAAATAGACAAAATAACTAACAAAGTATTGGAGATTTAGCTATATTACTATGGCTACCCTTGAAGGTTTTTCCATTCCTTTCTTTCCTTCAATAGTTAATATTTTAACTTGGGGTAGCCACCTTTCTATGTATGGAATAATCAAACAATTACCCCGAAGTGAAATTACTTGTCAGATGTGCAAGGATTATAAAATTACCGCCAAAAGATTTATTTATAGAACATTTGAAATTTTACCAAAAACTCCATCAGAAGATCTTGTTATATGTGAACCCTGTGCGATTAGAGAGTATGGCAATAAAAAGAAATTTAAGGAAGTGTTTAATAAGTGACAGACCCTAGAGATTCTTTTAAAGAGGATTTAGAGGTCGGCAAAATTGCTGAAGAATATATATTAAAGGGAATTAGAAAGAAATACCCAAAGGCTAAAATAATGGAGGGGTATTTTAAAGAGTATGACATTATAATTCCAGAGATAAATCAGACTGTGGAAGTTAAGCAAGACAAAAAATCTCTTTATACTGGAAATTATGTTATAGAAGTCTCCTTTGGTGGAAAACAATCAGCATTATCTACCACCACCGCAGATTGGTGGGTGTTTTATGATGGGGAGTGCGAGGTTTGGATCAAACCAGACAATATTTGGAAGGCTGTTAAGGGCTTGCCAATAAGAGAATTTGTAGGGAATGGAGATAGTAAGTCTAAAAGTGCTTATCTATGTCCAAAAGAGTATATTAGAATACAAGCAAGTAAAATAAGAGAGGTTAATTATGAGAGAACAAATGGAAAAACAATATCCTGAATGTACAAATGAATTATTGGATAATTTTGATAAAGCTTATAGTTTATGGTGTCGTAAACAGCACGATTACGGAGACTCTAATATCAGGCTGGGACTTGATCTAACTCCTTCCTCATCCGAATACTCGCACAACAACAGACTAGCCCAGCTTGGTATTGTTATTAGGATGCACGACAAACTTAGTAGATTAATGAACCTATATAAAAAAGACAAAGTGGATTCTTCTGCTGTTAATGAATCAATAGAAGATACTTGTATAGATGTGATGAATTATGCAAATATGTTAATGGTCTTAAGGAGCGGTAAATGGAGCAAGTAATGAATTGCAATATATGTGATTCTGAAATAGAGCAAGAGAATGGAGATATAATTGGGAATTTTGGAATATGTCCAGTTGCTTTCTGCGTGTGGTGTATTTCCTCAATGACAGATATGGTTATTCAGCTACAAGGATTTGATGATATAGATGCCTTAGAGGAAAGGATAGAGATGCTGAAAGAAGAACAATCCGATTCTTGCGAAACTTGTCACAATAAAGTATATAAAGTCTGTAATTGTAAGCCAGTTGTTAATAAATAGGAGAATAAATGAGTCACCCAAGTAAAGTAAAAGGAAATAAGTTTGAAAGAGATTGCTGCAAGAAAGCAGAGCTATATGAAATCCCAAGCAAAAGAGCGTGGGGTTCAGATGGTAGGTCAATGGGATTGCACCAAGAAGTTGATATGGTTCTAGGTGATAAAAAATATAATGATGAGATGCACGTTCAATGTAAGATCAGAAAGCGACTTCCAAGCTATATATTCCCAAAAGACAATGCTATAGATAGCCAGCTAATTAGAGAGGATAGGGGCGAAACCTACATAGTGCTTAGGTATGATGATTATCTTGCAGAAATGCGGAGATATAGGCAGTTAAAAGACAGTTTAGAGCTATACGAATCTACCAAACCTGAACAAATTTAAGAGATACGTCAAATATCCCAGGGGAAACTTGATCTATACTTATTGAGCTTTGGTCTAGCTTGACAAGGTAAAATTCATCTTTTGTATTGTCTGGTTGGAATATGTGTTTTAGGCTTCCACCTAAAGTTCTTGATAGGTATGTGCCAATAATAGATTCTTCTTTTTTCATGCCAACACTAAAATTAACCCCATCTATATTAAGCAACCTCCAGCTACTACCACCAGAATTTCCAGACATTATCGCATTAAACATATCTGTTTTATCTATATAACTAAACTTCATGCTCCAAGACTTCCTCCCAGTGAATTGAGTACCTTTATACTCATAGGCATCTGCCTGCGAGTTTGTAAATGGCGGAAGATTTCCCCAATTAGGAGAACCAGTATGTCTTATATTTGTCAAATCTTTACCCGCTAAAGTTCTAGCTGTTGATATTCCATCATACTCTATAGATTGTTTAAACTCTATGTCTGGCGAATGAGGAAAATCTAAATAAGTCCCGATAGAGAAACTTCCTATAGATAAAATTGTATCAAGGCTAAAATTTGATACGCCACCAAGCTCTATTCTCATCGCAAATTGGTCATAAGCATCATAATCTGGGGTGGTTTGAGCGATTATGAATCCATCAGAAGAAACGTCTTCATCAAAAGTACCAACTATAGATGTGTAGGGGGAAAGATAATCACTATTAAGACCTTCAGATTCTCTACCCCAAGGTTTAACCTGAAGCGCTGCTTCGCTAGCAGTATTCAAGTTATGACCAAGCACTGCTGCGTAATTGCTACTAGATACTAATTTTTGAAATTCATCTCCACTATCTTCAAATCTAAGCTTGGAATAAATTTGATATATATCATCTTCATAATCACTTAGAGCGCTAAAATTAATCGTGCTAGGTCTCACTGGGTCTAAATCCCATAACAATCTAGGATCTACACCAGTTAAGGCTGATATACTTAGATCACTAGTGCTACTATTTATCTTTGCAGTTAAGGTTGGCAACTCAAATGGCACTCCCATCGCCCTGCCATATAATAAATTATCTATATATACTCTCGGTGTCCCAGGGACTGAGTATGTTGTTTGTGAAAGTGTCATCTGCGTAGCCCTTTAAATTTTGGTTTTCTTCTTATTTTGATTCCTTTATATGGGTATGTAACGCTTCTTCTTTTTTCATCATTCCTTCCGATGTAAGCATCATAATATTCCCAATTATCGTTAATTTCATTCCAATTATTTCTCAATCTTCCCCAGGTGGAATCTATTAACATTTTATTTGCTCTGTACTTCCCGTTTGAAGTATAACATATTACTTTTTTAATATCAATCCAACCAGAATAATGAAATAAGGCATCATTTATTTGTGTTTCCCTGTTAAAGTATATCTTAATTCTCTTATCTGTCATTTTTACTTTTTTTACTTCCATATCTAATTCTATTTGCATCTTACCAGAGTATTCTATAACCAGAATATTAATAAACCCCTTAGAGTCTAGCGTTACCATATCTTCATATTGTGTTAAAGTTGTTCCCATTATTAAATCCAGTATTCCTCATCTGCCATCATTGTTATTTCAATAGCGTTTTGCATATTAATTTCAAGAGAAGTATCTTGAAACTCAACCTCCTGTCCATCTATTGTGTAAATATCTCCTGAAACTGGTATGTTGTTTCCTTCGTAATCTTGTGGAGATTCAACCCTAAAGCCCATGTGGCTGCTACCTCCAATGATAGGCGATGTCCAAGGGAATCTCCAAGATGTTGCATTAAATATTATCATTAAATTATCTATTATTTGTTTTTGATCCTCGTTTAATAAATTATAATATTCATCATTTTTCGCCATAAGAAACCTAAACCTTGATAATCCGACAAAATATTCATCTTGACTATTATTTATCAATCCACCTAAAGTTTGTGCATTTATGTTATAAAAATCATTTCCAAGATAATGGTTATTTGAGGTAACCATTGTCGCATTCTTTATTTCAATAAAGACAGAGCCTGCGGTAGAACGAATCCTGTTAATACCTTGATATTCACTTAAACTGTCGTTTAATGTACTCATCATCTCAAATGGCTCAAATGGTATATCTACAGCGCCAACATCGCCATAAAGAGATACGCCTATAGCAGAATTAGTGGCAAGAGAATAAGCTCCCTCTTGGTCGTTAAGGAGGAAGGCTTCAAGATTCCATCCCTCATCAAAGCTTTCATTGGACTCTGCATCTAATTTTATTGTATAGTAGTTAAGGTGATCTAAATTTCCAGGGAATTGAGTTGATTTTTCAATAGAATTAACACTGTAGTCCCCCGCAGCGTTATACCAAACCTGATAATCTGAAGCGTAAGGTTCTTGCAAAAGCATCGGAACGAATGTTACAATAGCGCCTTCAATGGTTTGGTTGGTATTAACCCAAGAATTATAAAGTTCTTCAATGGTTTGACCAGTTTCATCTATTGGGGTATCTCTACATATACTAACAACAATTTCATTATCCGCAGGAACGTACCCTATTTGAATAACTCCCCAAGGAGTCCAAGCCCCTTCTCCAACAGGAAGTCCGACAGATGTATCGATTAATAAATCTGCAACAGGGTCTGGACTTGGTGGTTGTAAGCTTGCAATTAATTCTTCTAATAGTGGAATATCAACTTGCGTAATCATTCCATCATTATTTAAATCTCCATTTGCTATTTGCTGAAATGTTAAAGTTGCATTACCATCGATATACGCTTGAGCTAAATCAACATCCTCTTGGTTAATTGACAAGTAACTTGACCCCGTAGCATCCCCAGTAACATCTCCAAGTATTGTAGGCGCTGGTAACATAGCAAGCAAATCGTCATTATTAACATAAGTATCTTGATTTACATCTGCGTTTAAAAGCTCATCTTCATTTAATTCTACAAATCCTAGCAAGTGTGATCTTAAAATTTCATAATCTGCAATCGTGTTTGCAGTGCCATCCATATCAAGGTCACCTGGGACTATATTAAATTCAGGCTCATCTTCAACATCCCATCCTCCTGGAGCTTTATTTATTTGCATACATTCAATATCAACACCGCCTAAAGATTTGCTTATAGATGTTATCATAAATTGAGGATATATCTTTTGCTGCCAAGTGTTATACTCAGAATATGAAGGATATGGAAGAAATTGATATTGTGTAATATCTATTCCGTAAGGCTTTACTCCCAATGGATTAGTCCTACTACCAGATGAGTCTATAAATTCAATATTATCCCCAACTTCTAGTTCAAAGCCATTGGAAAGGTTTGTGCTGAATTTAATAATTAGATGCTGGTTTCTATATAAATTAAAAAGATCATCTCTTAGCCTTAGCGCTGTTGATTCATCTTGAATATACTGAGCTTCGTGTTCTATTAAGTGAGTATCACTTTTAGCAGCCTCCTCTGATATTCCATAATAATTTAAGTAGTGCTGCAAATCATCGGTAACTTCAAGCAATCCATCTTCGTCTATTGATCCAAATGATTTATCTGGAGTTGTTTTAGTGTATTCTTCTTTTATGTAATCATATCCGTATTTTACACGAGTTCTAATTGCAACATCTTCTATTTTGCTTCTATCAAAAGATATTTTAGTAATATAATCAACATTAATATTCTTATCTGGAGTGCTTTGTTCATCAAGAAGCCCAATCGCTGTTGGGGTGGAGCTTGTCAAGCTTGTTTTGTAAAAAAAGCTAGAATTGTCTGCAATCCTTTGAAGTATATCTGCTGTTTTTTCTTTTTTATCTATTGAAAAATCAAGAAAATATTTGCGATCATCAGAAGGAATATTTTTTGTTTGCAAATCTGCACCAATATCTGGGATTTCTGTCGCTACTAAGTCCTTTAAAATAGAGATCGGTCTTCTTATTAAGGTCTTTGCTCCAGTGGAAATATATTCATCCTTTCCATATACAAGTAGGCGAGAACCATCAAAATACCCACCCTCGTTAATTTGCTCTGACGAAGCTAGGGCATCTGTGAAAGCCTCCACTTCTTCACCTACATAAATATTATACAAATTTCTTTCATTATAATTGCTTGTATTTTCGGATTTCCTTGCATAAACAAGCCTTATATTCTGTCCATAAAAAGAAAAGTTATCGGTATAGTAACCATCAAACTCTCCCCCTGTATCACCATCCTCTATAGTATGTCTAAATACATTTCCATTTAAACGTAATGAATAATCTACATACCCATCTCCATTTATTTCATGCGACATATTAGATAATTCTAAATCAAATAAATAATCTATTGAGCCAAAACTATAAATAGTAGAAAACCCATGCTGATATTCTATCATAAGTTCATGCCTTACTCCGTCTATCACCTTATACTTTAATTTATCGTTGGTTAAGTAATCTAATAAGAACATTAAAACCGAATCATCATATTCCTGCCTATGGCTTGGATTTTGACCTCCATTCTGTTTATTTGGGCTATAATAATTTAATTCCATGTTATTAACTTGGAAAATATCTCCAGCATCGGTATATAATCCATGCTTCCCTTTTGCATTTAAAAAGAATTTATTATTAAAGGCTTCAGCTTGATACCAAGTTCTTTTGAGCTGCATCCCAGAAAACTCGCCATATATGTCAATTTTAACCTCATCTGAGCCAGTAATTCCTTCAACCGTTGGGTTTACATTCATAACCAAAGATTTTACATCATGTGTGGGGTATTGCTCTATCAAATCTCCCCTTAACCTCCATTGATTTGTTTCTTCATCATCAGCTCCATTGTTGGGGACATTAAATGAGTGCCTATAGTCCGTAAAGATGCCAGTTTCGTGTACTTGAATGTGCTTAAATTCAAACCTATATGGACACATTTTATTTATCGCTTTAGCGTGTTCCTCTACATCTTGAGCATCATTAAACCCTTGTATTGGATCATCTGATACATCGTTTGTTCCACCACTAATAACTTTATCTATTAAAGCTATCGGTTGCGAAGCCTGCCAATTTTCCGCACCATCATCCGAGTCAGTTTCAACCCCATAGGTAAAATCAGATTTTCCAGGAAAGAAATCTAAATGTAAATCAAATCGACTATTGTCAGTAGGAATCATTTGTATTTTATAACCACCAATTAAATGAAAATCAGACGGAGCTTCTCTACCAAGTGGATCTTTCCAAACATCCGCATCACAGGCTAGTTCCTCAAATTCAAATACTATTGATGGTATTTTAATAACATAATGCGTAATATCTTCACCAGAAACTACTGCTGTTCTTCTAGTCCCTCCGATTACACTTCGTATAGCACTTGGTATCTCGTAATCTCCACCATCAGAACTTGTATCGGTCAGATAGCAAGATGGCTGAGAAAATAAATCCATATCTTCTTCGTTTTGCCTTTCAGTGATAGGGTATCTCTTATAGTGGTTAGAACCAACGTCTCCTTGGCTTTGATGTACTGAATATGCAGTAAGGTAAGTTGATGCTTTCTCTAAATTAGAAAGCACCCCAACCATTAATGCCCCTTGATTCATTAATTCAGAAGCCTCAACGCTCTCATCTGTGTAAAATTCTATGTAATTATTATAAATATCAAACTGTCTCTGCCAGCCTAAATTAACATTAAGCTTCTTATTATTGTCAGCTAACAGCCTACCATTTAATTGTCTTGGGGCAACCCTATAAACCCTAGCTCCAGCATCACCAAGCTTTACCGTTAATATATCTTGGTCTGGTAATATACTTACTTGCCTATCTGTATAGCTGTCATGAGTGAAGTTTGGCAAATCAAGCATTTTTTTTATTCCACCAATACTCCCGCCACTAAAGTAAGTTCTGTCCGCAATAACTTTTGTTTTATTTTCCTCGTCTATATATGTGATTGCTGGGGCTTCTTTTAAATGTCCATATAATATTGGCACTCTCTCATCATTGTAAACTTCGTAAGTATTTGTGCCTTCGTATAAAGTATAATCTTTGTTAGGTAATTCTTGGCTTAGTGCATCTGAAGCGAGATCATCACATTGTAATGTTACTGTTTTATCATCATGCGAATATCTGGTTACTTTTAATAGGGCTAAATCAATAGAATTTCCTTGACTTGTAGCTAGGGAAATCCTCACTGTAGAATTTAACAGACTTCCCTCAACCCTATCTGAAAACCTATCCCTATCAACCGATGGCTTATAGTTACTTATAGTTATGTTTCCACTAGACATCTTTACTTTTTTGCTTTTTACGTCAATAGACTCTTTAAGCCCCTTAATGTCTAAACCTAGGTCTTCGTAATATTGTGTCCCATTTTGTGAGGTGGAATAATTACCCTCTCTTGTGGATATAAAAAAACTACCCCCATCAATAGATGTGATAGCTAATAGAACAGAGAAATTATCTATATCATTTGAAAGGTCTTTTTTTATTTCGTCAGGTATTATTATCATGACATTCCGAAATCTACACCTTTTCTAACCGCTTCAGATATTTTATCAGCAAGCTCGCCCTCTACAAAATCAGAGGATAGTACGTTTCCAGTTACATTTACATTGATAGCTCCGCCACCCTGATTCATTGTTGATAATACTCCCAACCCTATAGACTCAACAGCACGCCTACTCATGATAAATTCTCCACGCTCTGCCTCTATTATAGTTCCACCTTGGCTATGTCTTTGTCCACCGATAAGACCACCTTCTTCCATTTTTCTTATATTGTTTGCCTGTGCGGCTGCGGCTGCAAATTCTATCCCAGCGAATATACCTGGAATTGGTGGTACTGCACCAGCATCTAAAAGGTTTTTTCTGGTTGTGACAGCAGCCCTATAAGCATCAATCATCGCAAGTGCAAAGTTTATGTTTTTTTGCTGTTCTTTATTCTTAGTTAGCGTTCTGCCTAATATTAGTATGTTCTTAGCCGCATTTACATATCCATCATTCCTTGTTTTTTGAAAAGCCTTCTCGGCAGCAGCTTTTTTATTTGTAAGCTCTATTTCTTCTATAGTTATTCTCATGCTCTCAAGTTGCAAATCAAGCCCTTTTAAGTTTTCGGTAGCAAATTCTCTTTGTATAGCTAATTTACTTTGCTGGTTTTCAATATCTAGCAACATTCCTTCTCTGCCAATAGCATTATTACTAATCATATCTTTATCTAGTGTTAATTGATCTAATGTGCTTTGTTTTTTAGCATCTGCCAAGGCTTTGTTCGCATCAAATTGAGCTTGGATTCCCTTTAAATTATCTTCGTTTGCTTGAGCTATTTTAAACATAGTTATGAATATTTGCTGTTCTAATCCAGTAAAATTATATTGCAAACCTCCCATTGTTTCTCCTGAATCAATCAGTTTCTGGTCAATATCTGAAAGCTCATCCAGAAGTTCTGAAAAATCCATAACTTCTTCAATTAATGGGAAAGTATCTCGTAACTGCTCAACTAAACTAATTCTATTCATCATCAATTTATTCTCAAGAGCGCTTGCATCAACTCCACCTAACTTAGCTGCCGCTAATGCAGCTTCAGCATCTTGTAATCTTTTGCTCATATCAAGAGCTTTTCGCTGTGTGGCGATTTCTTCTTCTCTGACGTGTATTAGATTGGTTATTGTTTGAATATTTCTTATTTCTAATTCATCAAGTGGTCTTTTAACTCTAAATCTTTCCTTTAATAGAGCAAGGGACACCTTATCTTGAAGTGAGCCAGTTTTCTCAACCTTTATTCTTGCTCTTGTGACAACAATTTGTTCGTCTAAGGATTTTATATTGTCCTTAATTGCTTCATTGTATTTTTTTTGCTCCTCTGCCGCTTCCTCTATAGCCTCCCTTCCCAATGTGGCTGCTCTTTTTGCAGCATCTCCAGCCTCATCTGCTGATTCTTCAAAGAGACCGAATTGATATGCCAACTCTCCAACGACAAGGACAGCTATCCCCAGTCCAGATTTGAGAAGCTTAGCCCTCATTTTATCTATCTGTAGATTTGCAAGAACCATCGCACCTTTAAGCATCTTAAAGGCTTTTGTCAGATGTCCTGTAGAGTAAGCAGCCGCTAATAAAGCTGCCCCAAAAATCCTAATTCTTTCTGGGTTTATCGCTTCAGCCATAACCTTTATTGCTTTTGCAACAGTCATAACTGCTGGAGCTAGAACTTCACCAAATGCTTCTCCAGCATCGCCAACAGCATTAGCGGTAGCTGATAACATTCCAGAAACTGTATTTAATTCACCCTTAGCAAACCCACCAAATCTTTTTTGGACATTGTTGATAATAGAATCTAGTCTTTCTGTACTGCCAGCAGAGCCGCTTGCTTCAATTCCATATCTTGATAATGCGTTTGTAGAAGAACCTATTGACCTTGCTACGAGGTCTGCGGCTGTATTTAAGTCCATTCCTTTGGCTGAGGCTAAATCTAAGACTGCCTCTGTAACTTTTGCTACTTGATCTTCTTCTTTGACGAATGTCGCAACCATCGCCTGAGCATTAATAATTGCCTCATCTCCAAATCTAGTTACTTTTTGTAGAGAGGAAGCTTGATCTACAAGTGTTTTAGATGTATGCCCTAAAGCTATTGTTAGTCTTCTCTGTGCGAGTTCTTGATCAGCATAAAGCCTTACTAGCCTTAAAAGGGTTTGATTTACTAATGTTGCGGCAAATGCAACAAGTAACATCTTAGAACGAATTGTGGCGAAACTATTTTGGAGTAACCTACCCTTATTAGTTAGGTCGAGCATACCCTTTCCAGTAGCATCTTGCTCTTTCTTTACTTTTTTAAGGGCTTTCTCGTATGCCTTTTGCCCCTTTTCAAGTTTTGTTTGTGCTAAGTGCAGTTGGTTTATTGCTGCAACTACAGCTTGGTTACCCTCGGCTTTAAACTTTATTAATATTTCATTTGCCATCTTTTATCGCCTTATTTGTAGCTTTGTTCATTTCGCTCTTTATTATAAATGATTTCTGTACCCATCGTGCTGGTTGTTGCCCGTAAGAACCTGGATATGGCTGGGTGTTGAAGCTGTCGCAGTAAACATATCTTTGAATATCTCTTTGTAAGTCTTTATCGTAGATGATATTATTGCAAGCAAAGAATGGGAGTTGGCTTTTAACAGAACCACTTATGCTAAAATCCTTGCGCTTTGCCTCATTTATCTCCTTGGTTTCTTCAATAATCAACCTTACTACATCCCAAACATCTTCCTCGCAAGTAAATGTGCGAGTTTCGTATTCACCATCAACCAATACGGGCAGTTGTGCCTCGTAAGGAAAATTATGGAATTTACAGCCTCCACATGGTTTTATAGAAACATTAAGCTCTATTTGGAGGCTTTCTTCTCCCCCAGAAGTAGATACTCCTGTAAATGTAAAAACATTTCCGTTCTATCGTTTACAGTAAGTGTTTTCAAAAACTTATCAGAGGTATCTCCGTCTATGCAAGTTCTAAGCCATTTGGTAATAGTAGTGTTCATCATCTTAACATTACCAACAGTACCATCTTCATTATATTGATATTCTACAGAATCAAGAAGCATATCTCTATCATCTATTGACACATCTTTAAGGACAACTTTCTTGCCAGATTCAGTTTTAAATTCCATTTTCTTTTCCTTTTATTTTATTTGGTTTTCTTTACTTCTTTTTTTACTTCTTTAGGTTTATCAAACTTCACATTAGCTTTTTGACCTGGTCTGTGTCTAACCTTATCCGTTACATCTATCCAATCAGATGGAACTTGATCCACATCTTTGTCATTTACTATTCTAAGTTTTGGAAACCTATCAACTTTATAATATTTCATTCATTTCTCCTTTTTACGCTGTTGCCCCTACACCTAAGTGTAGAATTTCATAAGTTGCTGCAGCAGGATCAAGAATCTTAGCTTCAAAATCAATAGAAGCCACATCATCACTCCCTACAGAAGCACTAATTAATTTAGCTTTATGGAATATCCATTGAAGTGTAGCCCCTGCATTTTGCCCTAAAGTTATATTCTGTGGGAAAACTGCACCTACAGCAGGTAAATTTGTAGGAACATAATCTCCTATATAAAACTGAATATAAGATGTTTGCGCTGGGTCTCTATGAGCTTCTAGCAATTTATCTGTTTCTGAGTCATATTTAACAGAACCTGCCATTGTCATATTTAGCTCAGGAACAGCTCTAGCAATCACTTCAGGTTCAGCATTATCACCTTGAGCGCCTAAAAATACTGTTGGTGACTCAAAAGTTAGACTGATGCTGTTAAACAAAGGATTTATACTTGTATAGTCACTTACAAAAGTAAGATTACCACTAACAGTCCCTGAATTAGCTACTGAGGCTACAAATGTTGTGCCATCAGTTATAGAAACAACATAAGCATTAGTGCCAATATTTGTTCCCGTAACGGACATTCCTGGTTTTACATTTGCTGTAGAAGCACAAGTAACAGTTGTACTTGAACCACTACCACCCCCTGAACCAACCGTTAAATCAGCATCAACATCAAATATTTCTAACGATTTGTGTGATTGTTCAGATAGAAACACATTTGTCGCATTAATATCAGTTGCACTTGACATACTAGCTGTTCCTTTAACAGGTTTATATCTAGTTTTAAAGGTTGCAGAATAATCGTACCTTCCACTTGCAGTTCCCATATCAGCACTCAATGTTAGACTTGTGCATACGCATCCTGCTAATTTGTATGAATCAGAATTTGAGCTACCTGCAGGTGACTGAAAATATACTGACAAAGATAAATGCCAATCATTTGCAGTCACAGAAGCCCCATGAGATATATTTGCTGGTTCATATCCACCTGCAGCTAAAGTTATTTCATTATCAGTACCTGATGTTTGTGCAAGTACGCTCTCTGCAAGTATTGGTAAGCTTCCCAAGTCTAATCTGCCTGATATTGTAAACTCCGTATCTACACCTTTTGAGCTTGAAAACATAGCTCCAAATTCTGCCACTCTACCTGAGCCTGAACGCATTTCAAACTCTTGGTTTGGTGTAAAAGTTGGTAATGTAATCCCCTCTACATCTAGTCTTTGAAATTCATCTCCATTACTTGAGGTGTTAAATGTCCCAACAGTATCATCTTCAGCAATATATACAGCAAATTGCTTCCCTGAGAATGTCGTCGCATTAGCAGATCCACCATAATCTGCCATCTGAAGGTGGTTTCCAGCATAACCATTATGCACCCACCCTTGTATATTGTTTAATAGCTTATTCATTTTTTTTCTCCTTTATGTATTTAGCTCATGTTCCCTGTATGTTGCCCTCTCCATATCATTTCCACAACATATTCGTTCTCGTCTTCCAATGTATCTAATGTAGTTGAATCAATCCTTGTATTCAACGCCTTTGTTGAGTCGGCTAGGGTCATGATCAAATTATCGTGAATTAAAGCCTCAATCCTCGATACATATCTTAACACATGGTCAAGCGAAGTCTTTTTTATATTTTTATCTAAAAAATAATAATAAATATTTATAGTAAATTCTCTAGTTTCAGAATTAGCTTTAAATTCAACCAATTCAGATCCTTGAGGTTCTAGTCTAATAAATTGCGTTCCTGCCTGTACTGATTCATTCCCTATATATACAGGAACTGCGCCCTTAAATTCTGTTCTTAAAATGTTCTGTAATTTATCAAGAATATTCTTAAAGTTGTTAGTAAAAGTTACAGCCATTATTAAATTCTTCCAGTTCTAGTCATTTTTATTCCTTTTAAGTCGCTGGTATCAACTTCTTCATACATTCCTCTTACTTCAACTTCCCATTCATCTGTCGCAACAGCTTCTGAAGCATCTGTAGTTCCAGCGAATCTAATTTCCAGACCATAAGCTAAAGTCTGATAATCTCCAGTTATTTTCTCATCATCTACGACTTTGTTTTGTTTTAATCCATCGCTATCTTTTACCCATACATTATATGTTGCTGTGCCTATAGCTCCAGCATCTTCTATTTCTAATTTAACTAAGTCATAATCAACACCACCAGCTCTACCTCTAAAATCTACTGGTCTAATAGCTCCAGTGTAAGTAACATCTCTAAGTACACCCCTAGAAGCATCTCCTGTGTTCTGCCAAGATAGTGCTGCCCTACCTTCATTTAAAAGCTGTACATTATTATCAGCTTCTTCCATTATTGCCGCAGCTAATTCAGATGTAGGGTCTTTAGTTCTAACCATAAAAGCAGCAGCGTATAGTGATGCTGTTCTTACTATCATATAGTCAAAGTTCCCATTTTTATCTTTTAGCTGATTCTTTGGGAGCTTAGGATCAAGTCTTGAATCTAAATATCTACTTGCATCTGTTCT
>TARA_R100000781_G_scaffold927_2_pt1 | contig 18141 bp, 12 predicted proteins | sample TARA_R100000781 | Tara Oceans TARA_R100000781 (sample SAMEA2623385) | marine metagenome | biome: marine biome (ENVO:00000447); feature: deep chlorophyll maximum layer (ENVO:xxxxxxxx); material: "saline water (ENVO:00002010), including plankton (ENVO:xxxxxxxx)" | depth 60 m | reverse complement strand
GGTAGCATATACTCAAGGCGGAACGTATTCACAATCTGCTGTATATTCAGAAACCAAAGGTCTTGGTTTCGCTTACAAAGCTGTGGAGTGCGATTCACCCGCAATCTCACGCTCTTAAACATAGGGGGCTTCGGTCCCCTTTTTTATTAATATAAATTAATTATGCCTTTTCCAACTACAAACGCTGCTCAAGAATTACCAGCTGTAAATGAAATACTGGCGTCTGTAGGTCAGGCTCCTGTCACCACCCTCGATCAAACCAACCCGGACGTTGCGATTGCTTATGATACACTAATCAATGTATCGCGAGAAGTACAGGCTGAAGGCTGGACATTTAACAAAGAAGAGTTTTATGAATTAACACCAGATGCTAATGGTGAAGTTGTAATACCTAATAATGTATTACAGATAGATTTACATGATGAAAAAGATAATCAATATGAAGCAGTTAGAAGGAATGGAAAATTATATGAAAAAATTAATCATACATATGACTGGAAAACTCTAACTAATTGGGATACAGTAGCTTGTGATATAGTATGGTTATTTGATTGGGTTGATCTACCTAGACCTATTCAAGATTATATAGTAGCTAGAGCAGCAGCAATTGTCTCTAGTAGAATTGTAGGGGACCCTCAGCAGTATCAAATTCTAACTACTAAAGAAGCTTATAATAGAGCTATGGCTATAGAATATGAATGTACTCAAGGGGATTACACATTCTTTGGACATCAAAGAGGGAAGAAAGTTTACAATTCTTATCAACCTTATCACGCACTACAACGCTAATGGCAAGTGTAACTCAAACAATACCGAATTTTTTAGGTGGTGTATCTAGCCAACCTGATGACAAAAAATTACCAGGTCAAGTTCGTCAGGCTGTTAATGCTTACCCTGATCCTACATTCGGTTTACAAAAAAGACCTGGTTTAAAATATTTAACACAGTTAGAAAGTGCTACTACAGGTGGTACAGCTTTTGACAATAATGATTTAGATAATTCTAAATGGTTTTATATGAATCATGGTACAGATGAGAAATATATAGGTTGTATTGTAGGTAATGCAACAGAAGCTGATGCTGCTATACATGTATGGAATATAGCAGAAGTAGATGGTAACGGTGATTACGTTAAAGCGGCTGTAACTTATGGTACGAATACTAGACAGTATTTAAATGCTCTTAATCATTATGATTATGATTTTCTTAATGTTGTAAAAACAGGTATCATTACTAATAAAACTAAAACGATAACAGCTGTTACAGATACAGCTTTTGTCGCTAATAAAGTAGCTACTATTAAAAATCATATTGTAGATTATAGTGCAAAATATGAAGTCATACTTACATTTACAGGAGGAGCTACTCATACATGTACTGTAAATACTAAGGCTAATGATACAGCATCTAATGACGCAGATACTACAGAATTTTTAAACACTACACATATACTAACTGATTTAAAAGCTGGGACAACTACATCTGGAGCTTACAGTGGAGCAGCGGGTGGTCTACATGGTATCTCTGGTATCACTGCAGAAGTAATAGGTACTTCATTAGAATTAACAGGTACTTCTGCTTTCACATTAACTGTGATTGGAGGTAAAGCAGGTAACGCTTTGACAGTATATCAAGATGAAGTTAATAATATTACAGAGTTAGCTACACCTTCTAAACATGATAGAGTTATAAAATTAGTAAATACTACATCAACTGATGCTGATTATTTCAGTAGATTTAAAGCTGATAATGAAGGTAATGGTCCTGGTACATGGACAGAAGGACGAGGACCTGGAGAAGATAAGGGTCTAAATTCTACTACTATGCCACATAAATTAGTAAGTACTTCTAAGAATAATTTCACCTTTTCTACTATTGAACATGATGTATCTGATGGTGGTATTTCAGGAGTATTTGGAGCACCTAGATTAGTAGGGGATAGTAAGAGTAATAAACACCCTAGTTTTGTAGGTAGTACTATTCAACAAGCTTTTTATTATAATAATAGATTAGGATTTTTAACAGCTGATAATGTCTCAATGGGTAAAGCAGCTGATTATTTTAATTTTTATTATACCAGTGCTATGACAACAACTGATGATGATCCTATTGATCTAAGTTGTTCTAGTATTAAAGATGCTACATTACATGGTATCATCCCTTCAGCTGGTGGTTTAATGTTATTCAGTCAGAATCAGCAATTTATGATGTATTCTGCTGATGGTAATCTCAGCCCTAAAACCGCTTTGATCCGTAGTCTATCTAACTATAAGATGGACTCTAAAATAGATCCTGTTGATTTAGGTAACTATGTTAGTTTTGTAAGTAAGACACATGATACTGCAGGTTTTACTAGAGTCTTTGGTTTCGCACCTCAAGGTTTAGATCAATTACCAAGGGTTGTAGATATTGGACGATCCGTAGCTGAATACGTTCCTGCTACTATTACTGGTTTACACGCTAATACACAAAATAGTTTCATAACTATGTGGGGTCCAACTGAAGATAAAATATACTTCTATCGTACCTATAGTGATGGCGAAAATGAATTAATGCAGTGTTGGTTTAACTGGCAACTCCCTGGTAAAGTGCATTATGTAGAAACTGATGCAGATACTTTATATACTGTTATCAAAACTGGTACCAGTGGTTCAGCAAGGTATACTGTATTATCTGCTACATTAACACAAACTCCTGAAGAGGCTATTGTTGTTACATCTGCAGGTCAGCAGGTTAATCCACATATGGATTTCTATGCTAAAGCTTCTTCTGTAACGTATGATTCTGCTGGAAATTTTTCTAAGTGTTTCTTACCTTATGATGCTAGTATCTCTGCTCAACTTACAACTTATGATCCTGTTATACTTATAGCAGGTAATGCTAGTACTAACTTTTCAGGCGCAACTGAGTCTGGTTTTTGGTTAGCACCGGGAGCTCCTATTGGAACCCCAGCATATCTAAAAGTACCTGGTAAAGATTTAAGTGCTCAAGCGGCTAATGTATATGTAGGTTATAAATATAATTATGATATAACTTTACCTAAGATGTATTTTAGAAAAGATGACGCAGGTGCAATGTCAGATTATACTGCCTCGCTTACAGTAGCAAGAATGAAATTCTCTATTGGACAGTCTAGTGTTGTAGGATTTAAATTAAAATCTAAAGGATATAAAGGGTCAACTCAGACATGGATAGGGGACGGAAGTACTAAAGACTTTACCCCTACATTCCAAGTGAATGATAAAAATGATGTACGTTTAAAAGTTAATGGAGCATTATATATTAAAGATGATCAATATATAGTTACAGATCAAGGTAATGGTTTAGTTATGGTTTCAATAGCTCCTTCTGTATCAGCACCAGCTGCTGCAACTACAGTTGCTAACGTAACAACACCAGCTGAAACTGTGGAAGTATATGTAGATAATTGGTATGTCTTACAACCCACTCAAGACGCTAACTATTATCTTTCTGATGATGTCCCATTAGATACACAATCTATATTCACTGTACCTATACATCAGAGATCTGATAATTATACACTTAGAGTCTTCAGTGACTCACCATTTCCTGTAGCCTTAACTTCTATGGCGTGGGAAGGAACATATTCACCACGTTTTTATAGGAGGGTTTAAGTATGAGTTGGACTGCTGTAGCAATAGGTATGGGTGCATTGAATTTCGTTAGTTCTAGAAATTCTGCAAGAGATCAAAACCGTGCGATGGCACGGATGGAGGAATTAGAAAGAAAAAAGTTTAGATATAATTGGGAAGAAGGTCAAGATGCTTACGCTTTTGCTGTAGAAGGTATTGATATACAGCGTCATAATGATGATCTAATGCGTGAGTGGCAGGATGGAACTGCTATAAATCAATGGATAGATAAGAATGAGCTGCGCATATTTGATTATAATAATATGACCGCTGCTTATAATGCTAGTTTAGATCGTTTTGAAACACAATTAGATTATAACAATTTAGCACAAGAGATAGCAATTAATGATAATACGAGAAAATATAATGAACGCCTAACTGAAATGGGTTTCAAATACGAAGATATCACTATGAATCTTGGGTTTGAAACACGTAAGTTAATGGAACAAATTGGTGCTAAACGTGATGTAGCTGCAGGTAAAGGTGAAGATGCAAAGATTCAAACCTTAGCTAAAAAGGGTCAAGCACTTAATTTAGGACAGTCTGGTAGGACTGCAGAAAAAAATATACACGCTGTACTTGTAGAAGGTACCCGAACTCAACAAGCTTTAGTTGATATGATAACTAGAGATAATAGTATGTATGGTATGAGTATGCAAGAAGCTTATGCTGGATTTGAGTTTGGTGAAAGACAGTTAGTTGAAAGTATGAAGAGTGCTAGCGGTCAGTATGCTGCAGATATACAGAAGATTGATATGGAGAAATGGCAAGCTGATTTGGCTGCTGAAGATAGGATTGCACCAAAACCTGTTCTTGCTCCTGAACTAAGTAAACCATTACAACTACCTACAATGAAATATCAGTATCCTGATGCTCCAAGGAGCTGGGAAGAGATGCAACATCTCATGCCTGTTGAAGGTGCTAGAGCTGATACATTCTTAGGACCACTTATGTCTGGAATAAATACAGGATTCAATGCTTTCGGGGGCTTCAAATCAGCGGGATTATTCTAATAAAAACAACTTAAAATAAATGGCACTTCTTTATAACGGGTACGCCCAAGCAAGAGGTTTCCAAGCAATAAATCTTTCTGATTCTACTCCTGAAAAAATTCGGGAACAAGGACTACGGTCTATGCAGAACCAGAAAGAAGTAATAGCTTGGAACGGACAACAAGCTGATCGTGTTGCTAATCAACTACGACAAAACCACTCAGCAGAAGCTAAGAATAGAGAAAGCAATTTCAGACTAAGAACTGATTTTAACCGCATGTATGCTAAGGCAGAGTGGGGTAAAATACAAAGTCAGATTAATGCTTCTGAAGCTAGAAGTAAGCAACGTACTCAACTTATGGATGATGTACTTAAGCTTACTAAAACTGGTTCACAGATAATAGGTGAACGAGTACAGAAGAAGCAAGATGCTTTAAAAGTACTATGGAAGGATCATGCTAATAAATATGGTATTGATCCTAATATAGTTAAAGAGATTAATGGACTTAAGAAGGGTCTTTGGAACTCTTCTATGAAGACCACTGCACAATACAGGAAACTTAAAGAACAAGGTGCTTCAGATGATATCATCAGAGAACTACATGGTCTTGATGGTTATCTTCAAATAGCAATTGCTGAGTCAGATGCGGTAAGAAAAGTAAGAGAGTTACCTAGTCTAATTGAACAATTAGGTAATGAAAGATTACAAGTAGGTGATACTACTACTACATTTAATACAGCATTTGAATCTGGTGATCCTGTTAAATTAGGTGAAGCGTTACGTCAAATTGAACTTTTAATTGACGAAAAACGTGGTGGTTCTATTGACTATAAAGTACTAGAATCTTCTGGTGCTTGGAAGATGAAGGATGCGATATTTGCTAGTATATATAGAAACCAACAGGTTGTAAGTAAGAGAAAGGCAAAGGAAGCTAATGCTCAAAGATTAGGTGCATTTTGGGATAATGCAAAAATACAACCTAAGATAGACGAAGAAACAGGTTTACAAATAGGTACTGTATCTATAGGAGAAGCTTACTTAAATCTTATAGACCATCAAGGTGGAGACAAAATAGCACGTGATCAAGTCAATGCTATGCTTATCCATCGTTTAGAAAGTGGTTTAGCTACCGAAGAGTATGGTAAAATATTAGATCATGAGTTTACACCTAGAGGATGGCCTGAAGGGAAGACAACTACTATACGTGAGCACTGGAAGGGTGATGCAAAGAAGATAGAAAAAGCACTTTTTAGTAATGCCGATCACGCTCAAAAAGTTGCAAACCTTAGTCAAGCTGCTTATAAAACTAAGAAAGCTACATTTTTAGGGGAGACCTTTGAGTTTCTATATGGCGGAGAGGAGCCACCTACAGCTGATCAATTAATTGAAAGACATAAAGTAGCTGTTAAAAATGGCTTCAGTGAGTCTGCACAGTTAATTCAAAAAGAGATTGCATTAGATGGTGCAGGTGGTATAAACTCTAAAACAAGTCTATTACGTCTTCAAGCTAAAATCAAAGGAGGTCAATTCATTGGTGTTGATTACTTAAAATCTTTGAATTTACCACCACAACTTGAAATACAAGCTTCTCAAATGATAACAACTCATAATAGAGAGATGCCAACTCAAGGTGAAACTGGTACAGATAAGATTTTAACTGAATGGATTAATAGAAAATTAGAAGCTTTATTACCTAGTAAGTCTGTTTTCCAGAAATCTCATACTGCACTTTGGGCTAAACGAGAAGCAAGATCTATAGGCCTTAGATATTATAAATCTTATATCAGAAAGAATGGTTATGATCAACATGATGATGCGTTGAATTATGCTACAGATATGTTGACAAAAGAGATTGAACAGAAAAATACTTTTGAAGTAGATTTAAATCCTAGAACTAAGACTAGAGATTTTGTTGGTGGCAGATCTGATCCTAATAGAACTGTCCTCAGATTAAATACAACTGAAAAAGTTTCTGATATTAGGCGGGATAGAAGTGCTTTAGATTCTATAGAAATATTACCAGCACAAGAGTTATTAGAAAAATCTCAAGCTATAGCACTTAATGGCAGTGGTTTTGATATACCAGAAGCTCTTATTATTGAAAATCAAACTGGTGTCTCAGCTTTAGAACAAGAGATGAGACAAATAGCTTTTCATAATAAACTAGCAACTGAAGCAGGAACTCCTTTAATACCTGAGTATCCTAAAGAATATATCAATGCATATAAAAAAGCTCGTTCACGTGTTAAACCCGATCAACAATATAAACTAAGTCTTAATAGTACAGCAGCTATTAATAGCGCACATACAGATGGACCTCTGCCTTATATTAAACCTATGATAGATAATTCTCGTGAATTACTTCAAAAGAGAATACAACCAGTAGGTGGTTATAATAATATAAATACTGGAGAAGGTGATAAGCATAGTAAAAAGGTTAAAGATTTTAATTTCCATTTAACTAATGCTACATTACGTCAAGTCGTACAATTGAAATTAGAACAAGCTGGTATGTATCGTTTAACAGGTGAGCAAATTGAAAAGTATGCTGAAGCAGCTGGTTTGTCTATGGAATCTAGTTTTAGTAGACCTAATCAAGATAAATTATTTGAAATAATATTCAGAGCAGAAGGTGAGAAACCTTGGCTTGAATCAATTACCGAGCCAGAAGATCAAACTTATTTACAAGAATCTTATAAATCATTAACTTCACCTTTCAGTCCCAGGTCTATAGCTTTTGTTCGTCCTGAATTACACGGAGTATTAGCGGAGGTACAAAATGTCTGATGTTATAGATCCTGCACAGAATCCTATTGATTCTAGTTTACAATCACTAGATAACTTTACTAATGAACGTGCAGATTTTTATGAAAAACAAGAACAAGAAAAAGCAAATTCTTTAGAAGCTGCTAGTCAACCACCTCCTGATGAATTCTCTGATGTAGGGGATGTAGTTAGAGGTGTAGCAGAGACTGCCTTACAACCTGTATTAGGTGTAGGTGACTTTGCTTCTGATGCTGTAGGATTAGTACCTTGGCTTAAACCTGTTGATGAATGGTGGGATAATAACTCCTATCGTTCTACTCATCCTGGTCATAAATTACTAAGAGATGCTTCATCTATTATTGTACCAACCATGTTAGGTGGTGGTGCTATTGTAGGTAGTGCTAAAGCAGCTACGGCTGCCATGCGTATACCTAGTTATGCAAAAACTCTTGGTGCTATTGCTGCTTATACTGGTGTAGATACTAGTGTAGCTATGATATCTTCTCATTCTAAAAAAGATGATAACATGGGTGCGGTGCTTAATGACTGGTTAGGTTGGGATATACCTTGGGCCACTAGAGCTAGTGATAGTCCTGATGTAAGATGGAAAAAGAACGTATTAGAAGCTGCTGGTTTTGCTGGAGGTGTAGAACTTCTAGGTGCTGCTTTCACGTTTGGTAGAAAGGCTAAACTTTTCCCAAGGGATGGTGTAGCAGATACAGCTATCAAAACAAGACAAGCTAAATTAAATCAGTATGATGATCCACTTACAGCTGCAGTAGAACCTAGAAGAGAAGCTAGAACAGCTGCACAAGTTGAAGAAGGTGCTGATGCTTTGAGACGTGATCCATTAGGTGAAGAAGGTTATAATCCTTTTATACATGATATAGGAGAAGATGCTGCTGGTAGAGCTGTTAATGATTTAGAAGCTGATCCTTTATTAGCTAAAGTAAATCATGCACAGATTCAAAATAATGTAGATACTATTAATGGTAGAGCAGTATCAGTAGCTGACGAATCATTCCAAAAGAGATTTCGTAGAGCAGTTAATGGTGATGAACGTGCTTTAGCATTAGATGACTTATTCAATCGTATTACACCTAATGTTGATGCTGTTATTGCTGGTAAAAAAATAAGTGCTGAACAGATTAATAGAGCTGTAGATAATTTAACAACTGCTATTCATGGTAAAGATATAACAATCAGAGAATTTGAAATGATTGTTGATGATATGAAAGCAGTTACATTTGGTGCTAATAAATTCTTAGGTGAAGAAGATTGGATTATAGCCTCTAGAGCTTTAAAAGAGTCTTATGAGAAACTATTTGATCCTAATCAAATGAGAGCTTCAGCTATGCTTACACAACAAGCTGCTGATACTATTACAGATACAGCCACAGCTGCTAAGATGATCGGTGAAACTGCTGATACATCTAGACAGATGAGTATAATCTTTGATAAGGTAGCTCTACTTGCTGATGAAGTTAATGCTAACCAATATATAACTAATAAAGCTCAAGAGTATAGAAGAATCAAACAGCTTGGTGATGAGTCTGTAGCTATAGATTGGCTGAGAAAACAAGGTGATGACTTTGATGAGTACATAGCTTATAGTAAAGCTAAGACTAATGAGTCACATGAGTTCTTTAAGAAGACTGCTAAAGAAAACCCTCACTATTATAAGGCATTCCAAATGCTTTATGATAAGACAAATGGTAATGTAGATCAAATACATAAGATGCACGCCTGGGCAGAAGATAAGATAGGTCTTATTAAGAAAGGTATATACGATAAGAATCCTGAAGTACCTAGTATTATAGTACAAGGTATGCAAACTGCTAGGATAAATAGTATACTTATGGGTCTCTCACCTGCACGTGCTGCAGTTGGTAACGCAACTCTACTTACAGTTAAACCTATTAGTGTCTTTGCAGGTGCTGCAGTTACAGGTGATATTGATGCTTTAAAACGTGCTTATCAAGTATATGGTGGTTTCTCAGAGAATATGAAGCGTGGCTTTAAAGTCATGAGGCAAGAATGGAATAATGCTGTACAACATCCTGAAGAAATGATGATGCGTGGTCGTGCTGACTTAAGGCAAGCTAAGATTGAAGACATGGAGATCTTAGATGAGATTGCTGAAGGTTGGAGAGCGAATGCTGAGAATGGTAAATTAGCTATGTATAATGTTGCTAAGGGTTTAACCTGGTGGAACAATCAAACATGGACTAAATTAGGTACGTCTGCTCTTTATTCTATTGACGGATTCCTTAATTCATTCATGGCTAGTGGTATGGCTCGTGCTAAAGCATATGATTATGTGCTTGAGAATAGCCGTGGTGCATTTAAACAAGATGATTTCTTGGATATGCAACGAAGGTTATACGATGAAGCTTTCGATTCTAGAGGTGTATTAAAAGATAGAGCAGCTGAAATAGCTTCTAAAGAACTAGCACTTAACATGGATAATACTGTTGTTAAGAAGTTAGATGCTTTCTTAGAACATGTACCTGCTGCAAGAGGTTTATTCTTATTCCCACGTACAGGTATCAATGCTTTAGAATTATCTTGGTCATTTAACCCTATGAGTAATCTAGGCCCTGCTATGACTAGAGCTCGTAGAGTTTTAGGTGCAGCTACTAAAGAAGAAAAGTTAGCAGCACTAGTTGAGCACGGTATTGATGCTAATCAAAACGCAGATGCAGCTTTCACTGCTCTAAGAAATGAGTATATTGGACGTCAAATCATGGGTAGTACCGTGGTTATGGGTGCTGGTATGCTAGCTTTAGAAGGTAGTCTTACTGGTAATGGACCACAAGATGCTGCAGAAAAGCGTAGATTAATGGGTATGGGGTGGCAACCTCTGTCTATTAAGAATCCAGTAACTGGACAATGGCATAGTTATAGAGGATATGAACCATTTGATAAGCTATTAGGACTTACAGCTGATGTAGTATATCAATCAAACCGTATAGATCAATCTATTACTGAAGATTTCTTTAGAAAAACAGCTTATTCTATTAGTATGAATATAACTAATAGCACATTCCTCAGTGGATTTAATCCTATTGCAGGTTTAATCTCTGGAGATCCTTCTGCATGGGCACGATTTACAGCTCAACAAGCTGATCAACTACTAATACCATTCAGAGGAGTGAGAAGCATTCTCAATAACGCTGTTACTCCACAACTTAAAGATGTAGAAAATGACTTCTGGGCTTATCTTCAGAATGCTAATAAGTTTTTATTCAGTGGTAATGAAAATCTACAAGATTTAGTTGATGTATATACTGGTAGACCTATCAATACTTGGGAACATATGAATGCTTCTGCTAATGCCTTACTACCTGTATTCAAAGTTAATGGTGGTATGGAGCCTTGGAGACAATGGTTACTGAGTACTGGTTGGGATGGGCTACAAAAGATGAGAAGAAATAAAATAACTAAAGAACCATTAAGCACTAAAGATAGATACTTTATTAATAACTGGATAGCTAATAATGCTAACCTTAAAGGTCAAGTAGAGAGACTTATGACTGAAGGTGATGGCTTCTGGAATAAAGAACTTGCAGAATATGCCAGAGTTAGAGGTTTAAAGAGTCAAAAAGAACTACCTATAAAAGAAACTTTAATACATAAAGAATTAGATCGTATCCATGATGAGGCATTTGATTCAGCATGGGATGCTTTAGAAGCTAGAAATGAACAATTCACTTACTTAGGCCGAGAGAAAGTATATAGAAATTGGCAATTACAACGGGGTGATACTAGAGGCGCTGCCAAAACACAGAAAAATGTAAACCAATTATTAAAACAAACCCGTAACAAATAGGCATTATGGCTACAACTCAAAACGTATATACTGGAGACAATACCGCCGTTGACTTTGGTTTCACATTTCCATATTTAAAAGAATCTGACATTAAGGTAAGCCTTGATGGTACAGATCAGACAATTACAACTCATTATACTTTACATAATGCAACGACAATAAGATTTGGTACTGCTCCTGCTACAGGAAAGATAGTTAGAGTCTATAGGGATACTGCTAGTGATAGCTTATCTTCAACTTTCTATCCAGGCTCAGCTATTAGGTCTAATGATCTTAATGATAACTATACTCAGAACTTGTATGTAACACAAGAAGGGGAGTATGATACAGCTTCTGCTCAGGATTATTCTAAACGATTTATTATCGATGGTGATGGATCTGATACTACTGGAACAGAAGAGCACCCAGTTATAGCTAATAGACCTGCTAAACCACAGGGTGTACCTTATGCTATTACAACAGCTGGTAACGCAGTTACAACAGCTAACACTGCATCTACAAATGCGTCAAACGCTGTAACTACCGCTAACGCAGCTAATACAACTGCGGCGACAGCTAATGCTACAGCTGGTACAGCGAACACAAACTCGACTAATGCTGTTAATACAGCAAACAGTGCAGTAACTACAGCTAATAGCGCTGTTAGTACAGCCAATGGTGCGGTTAGTACAGCTAATGCCGCTGATGCTATTGCTGATTCAGCAAAGCTAGCGACTGATAGATTGGTTGCGATAACTACTGATGGAGGTTCTACATGGACTCAAACAGGTAATAATACAAATGCATCGACTGATCCTAAGGGTGTTGGTTATGCTATTACTACATCAGAATCCGCTGTAACCACTTCTAATAGTGCAGTAAGTACTGCAAACAGTGCAGTTAGTACAGCTAATGGAGCAGTTACAACAGCGAATACAGCAAATACTACAGCTGGTAATGCGGTGACAACTGCAAATAGTGCAGTGACTACAGCGAATACAGCAAATACTACATCTGCTAGTGCTGTGACGACTGCGAATAATGCTGTAACTACTGCTAACGCTGCAAGCGCTGCTGTTGCTGCAGCTGTGACATACACACAGAAAGCTAATGAAGCTGCTTTACAAGGCTTTGCTCCAGGTGAAGATGCAACTGATAATTTAGGTTATTATGAAGTAACTGATTCAACTAATTTAATTAATGAAGGTTGGGTCCATAGTGGTGTACATTATAAAACACAAAACATTCCAGCTACTTTTGAAGGGGCTCCCGGTCTTACGGTAAGATTAGAATTTAATTTTAACTCTGCCTCAGGTGCAGATGCTTCTAATCAGAAGACGTTCACTTATATGAGTTATTTTGCAAATGATCCTGAAGATAGGTACCTACCTAATACAAGAGTTCATTTAGCTGGAACACCAACGACAGGCAATATAAATTATTTTACTGTTAAAGTAGCTACGAAAAATGCATTCCATCGTTATAATGGAACCGGATCATCTAATGGATATATACTTAATGGTGAGCAAGCTCCGTTTTTAGAGTTTACTCCAGGTATGACTTATAGATTTGATCAAGCTGATTCATCTAATGCAAATCATACTTTGAAGTTTTATGAAGAAGCAGATAAAACTACATTGTACTCAACTGGTGTAACATTAAATGGTACCCCTGGTTCAGCGGGTGCTTATACAGAAATAGTTACAACAGATACATTACCTACAGTTTTACATTATATGTGTGCTGAGCAGGCTCATGAAGGTAATGGAATACAAACTAACACTGCTTTTGATAGAACTGCGTTGCCAGTTATTGATGGTGGGGATTTCACCCTAACCGCAAGTTCAGCAACAGTCTCAACTATTTATGACGGAGGAGCGTTTACTTAAATGGGTGTACCAAGTCCTAGAACCCCGGTCCGCGTAGCTCGGGGAACTTATTCAGTATTGAATACAAATAAAGCTGCACTTGAAGAAGGTGAAGTTTGCTATGCAACAGATGAGAATTCTTTATATGTTAAAGAAGGTAATGATTTAATAGCACAACAAAGTGCTACAGGTGGTACATTCACTGGTACACATACTTACGATTCAAGTGGTAATGTAGTTATCAATGGATCCTTAGATTATAATGGAGCTGGTAATGCTACCTTTACTAACGTAGCAGTAGAAAGTGATCTTTGGTGTACTAATAATAGTGGTATTGCGCTTTATGAAACTAGTGGTAATGGTAGTAATAAAATTACCATTAAATCACCAGCAGCAGTTACAGCTGATGTAACACTTACGTTACCAGATGGCGATGGTGCGACAGATGAGTTCTTACAGACAAATGGTTCAGGTGTGTTATCCTGGGGTACCTCTTCATCTGGTGCAACAGGTGGTGGTACTGACGCTATCTTTGTAGAGAACTCTCAAACAATTACAACTAACTATTCAATAACAACTAATAAAAACGCCCACTCGGTTGGGCCTCTTTCAATTAACAACAATATCGTTGTTACAATTCCCGCAAACTCAACCTGGTTGGTATCTTAATTATGGCATACGGAAAAATTAAAGCAGACACTCTTGTATATGACAACAGTGGATCTGATGTAGAATTAGCGCTAAGTGACGTAGCTCCTAAAGCTTCGCCTACTTTTACTGGAACAGTTAATGCAGCTGCATTGACACTAAGTGGAGATTTAACAGTGAATGGTACAACCACCACTGTGAATTCTACTACACTGAGTGTAGATGATAAAAACATTGAACTTGGCTCTGTTGCAAGTCCATCAGATAGCACCGCCGATGGAGGGGGTGTAACCCTTAAAGGCGCTTCAGACAAAACAATCCTATGGACAAACTCAACTGATTCTTGGGACTTTAACCAGCACGTTAATGCTGCTACAGGTCAAGAATATAAGATTAATAATGTATCAGTACTAAGTGCAACAACACTTGGATCTTCTGTTGTAGGTAGTTCACTAACTTCAGTAGGTACACTAGCAGGTCTTGACCTTGCTGGTCTTCTAACTGAGCATGTAACAGTTACTGCAGGTAAACTAAGTGCTACACCTAACCTAGACCTTGCTAATGGCAACGTCTTCCTATTTACAACTCAAGAAACTACAACTGCAACACCTAACCTTCGTTATGATGGTTCGACAACGTTGAACAGTAAGATGGCTGTAGGTGATGTTGTTACAGTAGTACTTATTACAACTGCAGCAGCAGGTGGTTTCTGTGCTCAACTGACAATTGATGGTGTAGCTGTAACAGAGAACTGGGTTGGAGGTTCCGCACCTTCTGACGGTGGTTCTTCAGGTGTAGATATTCACTCTTATACCATTATCAAAACAGCTTCTGCAACATGGACTGTTATTGGTAATCAATCAAAAACTAGCTAACTTTAATGAATTATATTAAAATGGCGCCCTTATCGGGGCTAGCTGGTTATGGTGGCGGAACCTCTGGTTTAACACTTGCTGGAGCGGCTGCACCAGATATTTGGTATGGAGATAGAGGTATCGCCAGTCACTCACATACAGGTTATGAATATATAACCATTAGTAGTACTGGTAATAGTTCTTCTTTTGGTAGCCAAGTTGAAGCAACTGTTATGTCTGGTGGAATGGGTTCTACCTCTAGATGTATATTTTTTGGTGGTTCTTATAACTACGATAACAGTACTGACGACATAGAGTATATAGACCCGACTACAACTGGTAATGGTACAAATTTCGGAGATTTATCAGATGACAGAAAGACGATGTTTACAGGATCAGATGGCTCTAGGGGCATAGCTGCTGGAGGCAACTATGGTCAAGGGGATACACTAGTACAAACAATAGAATATGTAACCATTGCCACAACTGGTAATGCTTCTAGCTTTGGGACTGGAGTCCAACCAGAATTGTGCATGCAAGGACAGGTCTCTAACGATACATACGCGTTATTTGGAGGTGGTGGTAGCTACTCAGGACAAAGCTCATTTGGACAGACCGATGATGTTAGATATGTCACCATACAATCTCCCGGGAATCAGAGTTCCTCGATCGGAAATCTCACTGAAGCAAGAAGACAAGGCGCCGCTTGCTGTAGCCCAACAAGAGGCGTTTGGTTTGGTGGGACAGGTGCTAATGCTATTCGAAAAAATATAATAGATTATAGAACTCTAGATAATAGTTCTGAAAACTGTACTGATTTTGGTGATGTCGATACGGCAGTAGGTACCCTCGCTGGAACGGCAAATGAAACTAGAGGGGTTTTCCAAGGCGGATACACAGATAGTACGCAAAGTGCAATACGGTATATAACTATAGGCAGTCCGAGTAATAGCTCGACTTTTGGTGCTCTATCAGGTAGTAGATATGGCGTAGCAGCAGCTAGTGGCGGTGCAGTATGAGCCTTATAGTAAGTAAGGTATATAAGAAAAAACAATTCACAAAATCCACCTAATATGAGTAACATCGAAAAACATGAATCAGCAGGATTCATTATACCAAGTAATATTGTCAACGAGGCAGCAGTACAAAAAGTACAGCAATACTTACCAGAGCTAGCTGAAAAGACAGCAGCTTTTGGTAGTAATAACAGCCAATCAACACTAGCACTAATGAGTCTGACTATGCTTAATGGTCATTCTCCTTATCGTATGCTAAGGCAGATCTTGGCAGAAGCTGAGAGAAGAAAACTGGCTCTATCTGAAGCTCAAGTAAGCCATGCTAAAGCATTAAAGAGGTTAGACGATTTAAAAGATTCTGATGATCCAATTAAACAAGCAAGGTATAGACAAAGTTGTGTCAGCCTTGCTACTATGGAACAGAAGATTAATGGGTCTTTTGGAGATCTTGCTACTTTAATTGAAGCTTATAATAATATTAAAGCTAAAAATGGTATAGAAGATTGGGATGAAGAGGCATTTGAAAAAGAAGAAAAGAAACACCATGTAAGACGTGCATTTGAATTAATGTATCGTAACTTACTTGATGGTGGAAGAATGTCTACTTCAACTATTGAGTACTGCCAACAGTTTGGTATACACCCTCAAATATGTATGACTGAAACTTCTGGTTATGTTGCTTATTGTGCTAAAAGAATAGCAGATGGAGAGTTATTACACTCTAATGATTTAGAAGAATTCTTAGATGAGATGGGTGAAAAGTACTATAAGAATGCAGATAAAACTGCTGAAAGATTATTTGGTAAGGCTGATTTCACAGTAAGTGATTATATGTATAAAACTGTAACTAAATAATGGAGAACATTGTATGTTAATTTATCCACAAATTAAAGAATCACCTATAGCAGGATTAAGCGGTATGGGAGGTGGTACTTCAGGATTGACTGTAGTAGGAGAAGCTACAGGTATAAAAAAACCTTTTGACTATGCATTTAATTTTGATGGTGGTGGTCTAGGTGAAGAGTCGAATGGAGCTGAGGTAGGTGAATATGATGTAAAAGGCACACCTGTTTATGAGTCATCTGGTGGTTATGCCGGCGGTGGCGGTTACTTAGGACAAGCTGGAGGAAATATAGTAACAAATTATATTGAATTAGAAGGTGAAGCTGCGTATTCTCTTAATAGTCATGACCAATACGCCGTTTCTGTTTGGTATAAAGGAACTCAAACCTCTACTAACGGCGGCGACTATACAGTAGACATTCCTTTTTGTGGTGATACATCTGGTGACGTTCATGGTGCCTTTGGTTTAGAAGGAGGTAAATTAGCTTTGATGCATTCAGGTACTTTGATAGACAGTGGTCAGAACAGTGTTACTGATGGTAACTGGCATCACTGTGGTTTGATATGGGAAAATAATGGCTCCTCTGATACTGTTAAATTATTTGTAGATGGAGAGTTAGAAGTTAGTAACACCTTAAATACTAATAACTACATTCGACTTCACTGTATAGGAGGTAACTATGACTATGGCAACACCCGTCCTAATGCTTTAGATAATCTTGTTATATGGATAGATCGAGGCATAACTGCTAATGATATGAAAAACGCCTATGACGTAGGTGGTTTTAATGGACTTTAAATGGAGAACATTGTATGTTAATTTACCCACAAATTAAAGAATCACCTATCGCTGGTTTGAGCGGTATGGGAGGAGGAGCTCAAGGTCTAATAACTGTATCTGCTGGCGCTGCTCAATATGACCATGAGTTTACCTACAGCAGTGGCGGTAGCTGGTCAGGAACTACTACAGGTGATAATGCATCTTATCCTAAAGAGCGTGTATTTAATGGAGGAACTAACCAAAGTAGTTATCAAGATGCTGGTGGAAGCAGCAGAAGTGATTACTGGGTCAAATATACGTTTGATCCTATGATAGGATTTTCTAACCAAGTTAGAGTATACTTTGATGGTGATAATAGAAGCGGGACCCCTAAGGTAGAGGCTAAATTTGCAGATAATCCTTGGACTAGGACTACAACAGTAAATGTTCAACAAACTGGTAGTGGTGGTTTAGGTGATGCTCAATGGTTGACTTTTAGTCATGTTGCCGGTGACGTTGGACTATGGTCAATAAGATATATTGGAAGTGATAGCGACGGGTACTGGGGCATGCTATATGCAATAGAAGTTGACGGTGAACATTTAACAAGTACAGGTACTCACACATGGTAATATATGGAATTTCCATCTATAAACTTACCTCCACAAATACTACCACAAGCTCCACCTTTACCGCGTCCTAATCTGGATGCACCGGAGGCACTATTACCTACGTATAAACCTATGTTAGTACCATCAGGTGCTTTACGAGGTCCAACTGGTAAGGAGGAGGAGGAAGAAGATAATGAACCAACAGCTGCTGAAGTACAAAGGGTTAATATCCCTTTTACTGATATAACAATACCTGTACCACAGGAAGAGATAATGGTTACTGCAGCTACTACAGCATTTATCTCTGTAGCTGCAACC
>TARA_R100000781_G_scaffold47284_2_pt1 | contig 18242 bp, 31 predicted proteins | sample TARA_R100000781 | Tara Oceans TARA_R100000781 (sample SAMEA2623385) | marine metagenome | biome: marine biome (ENVO:00000447); feature: deep chlorophyll maximum layer (ENVO:xxxxxxxx); material: "saline water (ENVO:00002010), including plankton (ENVO:xxxxxxxx)" | depth 60 m | reverse complement strand
GTATCGTATTGTTCACAAAGAGTCAGGTAAAGAAGCAACAGTTGAGGTAAAAGGTTTTGATAGAGATGAAATGATAAGAAAGGCTAGTGAACAAATCGGTATAGAGATAAGTCCCACCGAAGTGGGACACATTCGCATACTACCTCTTTAGGATTTTTTTGTATGCTACACCTCGATAAGTAAGGATAACTTCCATTGATAGACCTCCCAATGTTAGCGTTCCTTCAGTCACTTTGACCTACTTCCGACCATACAGGTTGAACGAGTTATAACTAAATTCCTTATAGGATTTAAACAAAGAAGTCAAGACCAAAAAAAAACTAGTTTTTATCATGGAACTAGTAAACCATTTATGGGCATTGCTTCATCGCATTGAAGCACAAATTATTTTGAATTTTTTTTATGATAGAACTCTACATAGCTTCCACATTGTGGACAAGTAAAGTTTGATACTATATTAAAAACTTCTGCGAGTTCATCAGAAACTTCATCTACCATATGGTCGCCACCCCATATTAGTTCTGTATCGCAAGACCAACAATTCATTACATTCCCTCATCTATAGCATGTTCATCTACTTCAACTTTAGGTAACTCTGCAGTACCTGTTAGTTTAAAATTATCAGGTAGACTATATATTTGTTTCAGCATTTCTTGAAACATATGAGTAGCATCTTCCTGAGTCCATGCGTTTTTATCTTTGAAACCAAAGATACCTGTATCGTCTTCGTAAGTTAATTTAATCATAATGACATTACCTCGTTAATTGCAGTTTCACCTTTCAAAACTATTCCACAACCTATTGCAGGTTTCTTAGCATGTTTACAATATCCCATTGCATAACTTTGTGCATCAATACCACAACCTACTTGCATACCAAATACACTTCTGTTCTTTCCAAAACTCCAATGAGTATACATTTCAGTATGTAAATGACCTTGAACTATTGATGTCATCTCTAATAAAGACCTACTTCTAGCAGTACCATTTTCACCATGAATATAACACACACCATCAATATCAACGAAGTCTGTAAATATCCAATTAGGTGTTTCTAAAACTTCAGCATATGATTTTATCCATCGTTTAGGTACACCTGATGACATAGATTTTCTAAACACCATTCTGTCATGATTACCTATAGTAACATGTGCTTCAGGAAAAGCTTTGTAATATGGTGCTAATCTAATAATTGCACTTTGTAATTCATCATCAGCACCCATACCATTAGGGTCTGTTTCATGATAAGAAGCAAAGTGATTATCTATTAAATCACCTATAAAAACAACAGTGTCACAAGCATGTTTCATATACATATCAGAACAGAAATCTAAGTAACCATTTAAATCAAACGGACAATGTAAATCTCCTATAACCAGTACGTTTCTTCCACCATTTAATTTACATCTTTCCATTGGTGTTGGAATAGAAGTCTCTGCTTTTAAATATCTTAATGCTCTTTTAACTGACTCTGCTGATATACCATATTCCATAGCAGTTTCAAATATACCAATGTCATCTACTCGTTCTTTTATCTCTCTACATCTTGCAATACTATAAGCCATTACTACCTCCCTTTAAGTTACTAGTTCCATAAACATACAAAAAAGTACTGTTGCAAATAAAAATAAAAAAACTAAATACATAAAATCATCTGTGTTCATTTAATAATTCCTCATATTTATCTTTGTACTTTTGTTTAATTTCATCTAACTCCTGAATAGACCATCTTGTTTCGGCAGGCTTTCTTGATATAAAACATTTTTCTTCAAACCATTCTTTACCATATTTATCTATCAGGAATATTGCATACTCTGATAGTCTTCCACCATGAATACAATTACATGATTGGCATTGACCATAAACTAAATCCTCATCAAATAAAATATTCTTACTTCTTCCTGCAATACCATGTCCTGCTTGCAGTGTGTTAAATCCTTTATAATATTTAGTAGGAACAGTATCTTTACATGTTACGCATACACATCTATCTGTTGTTCCTGTAGTAGCGATTGAGTCCCTGAGCCGAATGTATTTTGAGAACATATCCCAAGCACCCTTTTTTGCTGATTTAATTGTACGTTTTCTAGGCATAAAAAAAAGCCTGACATATGAAAGGGTCAGGCAACTCCTCGTTGAGATTTGAATAAGTTATTCATTGATACAGTCATACTCTGTCGTTTCTTTAAAATGGTATCTCTTCAGCCATGTCATCTTTAATGGCTTCAACAGACTCATCTTGATGTGAAGTTGCATTATGATTTAAAGAATTAAAATATTCTTGAAGTTCTTTATCACAATCTTTTGCATTTTCAATTTCATCTTTTGATAGTTCAATACTTTCCCAAACAGGATATTTAAATCTACCTATAGTTTGAACTGAACTATTAGTTAAATCAGAATTGTCACCATACTTACCCTCTATCCAAAGGTTAGCAGACTTTCCTTTTAACTTAATACAAACAATACTACCAATAGGTACATCATCTATATCTTCACATAACATTGCATAAATATTTTTACGATATGTTATTCCCTCATCTTTTAGTTCATCTTTAATATCAGAGTATGTACCTCTTTTATGTAAAGTTTGACTTCCATCTTTTCTAACATAGACAGAAATATCTTCATTAGATTGTCTGAAGCCTGTTGAATAAGCAGTGCCTCTATCACCTAACCAACCCTCAACACTAGACATTTGGTCTAGCACTGCAAAACGCATTGGTTTTTCTAGAAAGCTTACTTGCTTATTAATATTATCCCACATCTTGAACTGTCCATTCTGTGCATTCCATTCAATAAATGCAGTTGTTGGATTTTGTACTGATGTAGTTTCTTCTACTGGATTTGTTCTACTCATCTTTAATTTTCTCCTTTAAAAAATACGAGGGTACTCTCTCATGATTTCCCCACGTGTGTCAAGCACTAATGCCATTCTTTATGTATAAAAGTTTGATAGTTTTGTTCAAACTCCAAACTAGCGACAGGACTAATTCCTTGTCTGTTCTTTTGGAATTTACATATTACATGTTCGCCTTTATAATCAAGGTTACGAGCAATATGGTTACCATCTACCTTAACTCCCTCATAAGGAACATTCATTAGATATATAATAATATCAGCAATATTCTCAACGTTCTTAGAATAAGCAATACCACCATCACTATTAGGGTGACTGAGTACTACTACAGGTATCTTAATATCATCTCTTAATGCTTTTAACTGATGAATAATATGGTCATACATTGAAGTACGAGAATCATATTTTTTATCAGGATTAATACATAATAGATTATCTATAAACAGAATGTCAGCACCTGCTTTTTTCTGTGCGATACCCCATGCTCTTAACTCTTCTATATCCATGCCACCATCGACAATTTTATAGTTCATTTTCTTTATATGTCTCACTGCTTTTTCTGAATTACTTTTTTCATTATCAGTAATGAATCCTCTAGTTCTCATAAACCAAGTATCAACTTGATATTGACTTATAAATCTAGGAACTAACTCAGAACGTAACATTTCTAGTGATGCTAATGGTGAAACAAAACCATTTACATGCAGATGAAAAATCCATTGAAGTATCAATGCAGTTTTACCTGTACTTCTAGGTGCATGAACAATGATTAATTCATTCTTCAAACGACCTAAATGATTTGTCCAATCATTAGACCACCAATTAACATTACCTGACTCACCTTTTGCACAAGCATCAATAAAATCTTTAGCATGTTCATGAAGAGGTTTATCTACAACTTCATTTACATTTAAAGATATTAAGTTACTCATAACAGAGTCAGAACCACTTTCATGATTATATGCTTTTGATAAACCATCATTAAAAATTTTAATCTCTTTTCTTAATTTAGATTTTTCTAAAACAATATCTTGATAAGCATTATAATGACTAGGAACAATAGTTGAATCCATAAGTTCTAATAGATAATCTTCACCACCTACTTGACTTAATAAATTATTATCATTTAATTCATTCCTAATCGTAATAGCGTCTAACGTTTTATTATTTATATACATCTCCTGTAACTTTCTAAACAAGACTTGATGTCTCATCATATAAAAGTCATCAGGTTTTAATCTGTTCTTTGTGAATGAATTAGGGTCTAACAATATAGACCCCAATACACCACACTCAGACTCGTTGTCATATGGAGTTTCTTGTTTCATATCTCAACAATCTTTCTTGGTTCACTTTCATTTATAATTTCGTCCAACCACATTTTATTGGTAGGGTTTATCCAAGCTTGGAAATCTTTCCTGTATACCTTATTAGGTCTGCTTTCAATATATGGTATTATTTTATCCTTTATAGACTTGTGGTCTTTATTAGATAATCTATTCCAATATTTTAATGCAGTAGGTTTATTACCTTTACAACCATATAATTTCCAACACTCTTCAAATAAGTTAATATTCTTATTGTTAATATTCTTATAGTTAGTGTCCACCTGAGGAACTACCCCTTGTACATTTTCTGTACTAGAGGTTGTACGTTTAATGAACACCCTATACCTATTTGAAGTATAACCTCCATCATCACGTTTAGTTTGTGTCTTTTGTATATAACCCAAAGACTCTAACTCAGCAATGTGTTTGATTAATGTTGTTCTTGAATTGATACCACACTCTTTAGATAAAAGACTGAGAGATGGGAAACTAATCCCACTCTCATTGTTTGTATGATATATCAACCAAGATATAATTACCTGTTTGTATGGGTGCAATCCCTTTAATACTTTAGAGGGAAAGATACCGAACTCACCTGTAGTGTACGTCATATTCATTATTCAATCTCCTTGTATTTAAATATTAAACCACGAACATGTGGGTAACGTCCACTTAATTGTCCAACAATATGCGACCTATCAATATTCAATCTTCTTGATGCTTCACTAATTGAGTCAAAGCTTAACAGGAATTGACCTGTTAAAGGACTACGTGAATATTTTAGTTCCCATATTATGTTTTCATCTTGAGGTTTATGTTCCTTAAACATTTTTTCTATCCGATATTCTTTAATATCTTTTAGTTCAATAGGACATGATTTACCTAATCTTTTTTGTCTCATGCTAATGCCTCCATTGGAAATTTAACACCCAATATATCAAGTGCATCTTTAAGACGAGACACTGCAATATAATAATTATGCCACTCGTCCCAATCAACAATACTACAAGAATAACCCTGTTTATTATTTCCACCAAAGGCAACAACCATTCCAACAGGAGTAGTATATTGAGAAACATTGTTATACCATGTCTTCACATAGAATGAACACTGTAGTCTATGTTTATCAGTAATTTTTTTACTTGTTTTCCAATCAATAATGGCAACTTTTTCAACACCTTTATGTTCAATGTAAGCAAGCATATCATACTGTCCAGTTATACCTAACTGGCTATCGACAAGTCTTTCTTCCATTGAGATAGGTCTGACTTTATATTTTTTCATAAAGTTAAACCAACCCTCAGGAATATCTTTGCAACACGCCATTTGACCTGACTTACCACCCTTGTAATCTTTGTAGGTTTGTAGTGCTTTAGGGTCAAATATATCTAGTCCATCTCTAAAGACATTATATTTAATATAACATTCTATAGCCTTATGAACCTCAGTACCTTTGTCAGCAGTTTTTTGTAATGCATTTTTATAACCATCAAATGAGTCAGCATTTTGAAATGCCCACCTGATAAGTCCATCGACATTACCTGTATAATTCAGGTAACTTAGAATAGAAGATATTCTTGGTTTTAATTGTCCAACTGCAGGAGAAAAATTTTCTTCTTCTTTAGCCTTACCTAAACCAATCTTAACACTACCTAGTTTACCTTTATGTTCATCATTCCAATTATTACCACCATCTTCAGTATAACCATAAGACAGGACTGTGCCTATCTTATAATGAAGTGATGACTCTTGGAGAGTTTTTATACTAGGAACATATCCTAATTTATGATTGTTCCAATATACTGCGACTGCATTTTTATCATGCTTGTTGTCAGGCTCAGCAACTAACTTGACTGCTGAACCAACAACAGGTCTCAATGTTTTTACATCATCATTAGATGTATCTGCAATAAGACCTCTAACTCCAAATGTTATCATTAGAATAAACCTCCCTCTTTGGCTCGGTCTGTTTCTGAATCAACCATCTTGAGCATAATTACATGATTATATATTTCTGATAATTCTCTCATGTCAGGCTCAACATCAAATATAATTTGACAATGAGTATCACTAACAGGGTGAACTTTAGACTTTCGTAATGTAAGTACCATCACGTCAGACTTCTCTTTGTATTCGATTTTCATTTTATTCCTCTTTAACTTGCGAACCGAAACTATATCAGTTCTATTTAAATCTAAAAATTGGGAGGGTTGCCACACCCTCGTTTATGGCTATGAATTTACAAGTTTGTATTCTTCATTTTTATCGTACTGTAAGTCGTACCAAGCGTCCTCAGAAATTTCAAACGTCTCACCTTTATGTGTGACTAGAACTGCATCGGATTTATCATAGTACTCATCACTTATAGGACAAAGAAACTCTTCTTTATCTAAGGTAATACTCATATCTCCTACGTAGTCCTTAAATGAAACTTCTTCTACTACATAATTATTATGTAATGGACAACGAATGGTACATTCATTTGCTTTTTCATGTGCTTCTTCTTCACTTGATGCTTCTACTTTTATATACACATAAAAATCTATTTCTTTTTTTATGGTATATGTATTCTTAGTTTTATTTTTCATTTGTTCCTCTTAATTTAGAAATGATAACAATTATTTTCTCGGTAAAATTACAACATAAATCACTATGTTTTCTATCAAGTGTTCGGAGTAATTTACCAATTCTATATTCATTTTCCATTGTTAGTGTTTTTACTTTAATAAGTAATTTTATTAGTAATCTTTTCATTTGTTCCTCTCAACTGCGAACCGAAACTGTATCAGTTCTATTAAAAAATTGGGACGTTTTTTAACTGAACGTCATAACAGTATATGATTTTATTTCACAGGACAAGATTTATTTTCCTCTATTATTTCCTCTATTATTGTTTGTTTAACTTTGTCTAATTCTTCTGTATCTCTGTACAATTCTTCTCTTACTAATTTTAATGCTTCTTCTTTTGTTGAAGCTTCAATATTTTCGTAAGTTTCCCACTTACTTACTAATCTATGTATCGTAAATGTACTCATTTATTTATTCCTTCCATCATTTAATGCTTGTTCAATTGCTTCTTCTACATCTTTTATTAACTGTGAGGGTATTTTATTAACACGTCTAACATAATATCCCTCATCATCTTTGTAATCTGTTTCAAAAAAAATATTATCAAGTAATATTTGGAAACAGGCATTAATGTATTTAATCGATTTACTCATTTATTTCCTCTCAACTGCGAGTTCAAACTGTATGAACTCTATTTAAATTGGGAACGGGAGCGACCCGTTCGTGCCATGCTAATCTTCTTCTTCAATACTTTGAATTTCATCAGGATTGAATCCATTCTCCTTGAGAATTGGGAAGATATATTTTGGCAAACCATTTGGAAAGTTGCCATCGTAATCACATAATTCAAGGTCATTATTGAATCGTAAATTACTAGTTTTATAGTATTGATTACCACCACTTTCAATGTGTGCCAACTCCATGAAACCATATGTATCATATTGTTGTAATTTATTTTTTTCTTTCCATACATCAATAATGACACCGATTTTTTTACTAGGACTTGTGGTCTTAATACTTTTAATCATTTTTCTTTTCATCTTTTTTTTCCTTTGCTATTAGAGTGTTAACGATTTTTGTAAAAACATGAGCAGTTACCTCATCTTTAAACTTGAAATGGTAACCTGAACCATATACAGGAGCGTCAGCAAAAATACTTACTTCTTTGTATTGGTCATACCATGCATCATCACCGACAAGGTTTGTAAAGATGTCTATTCTTTCTAAGAATTTACATGTTTGATTAATGATTTTAACAATCTTACTGTTTCTATCAATGATGTAATCATCTTGGTCATAACCACTTTTGAATGTGATGTTGTACAATTCAGGATTGAACCTAACATTGTAAGTTATATCTTTATCTCTAGTGCATCTGTACTTAACAACTTTTCCCCAAGACTTAATATTCTTAGTTGAAGCATCTGAGTATTCTGCATGCATTGTATTATCTATCGTATCTTTCATTTTATTCCTCTCAACTGCGAACTGAAACTGTATCAGTTCTGATTAATATTTCTATGAAGTACACTGACCTGAGCCAATGTACTCGGTAGATATATTATTCAAATTCCCAATCTAATTTGTTTAACTTATCTAATAATAATTGTTTAACTTCCTGAGATGTCATGTTCGTCTCAGCAGAAACTTGAATCCAAACATCAATATTTTTGACTTGTGGTTCTTCGTCTCCGTCATAAGCGTCATGCCATTCTTCTTGTATACCTTTAGAGTCGGCATGGCTAACCCAATTGTCAGCCATGTCCATTGCTCTATCATTTTCACTAATCCAGCTATCACTCATTAGTTAACCTCCTCTAATATTGCGTCCTGATGAAACTCTTCGTTGTAATCCATACAATTAAAATCAACGAAGCAAACCTTTGAATACTTCTTATCATCATACTCTACTGCATTGCCATAATGCCAATCGATAATACCATTAGCTTCGTCAAAATCTTTAGCTAATACTGTAAATGAAATCTCTGTCCAAACTTCACAACAATAATTATCTAAATGGCAAAAGTCTTCTTCATACCACCAATTTTTATTAATTTTTTGTATGCTACGTAAAGACACTCTATTATCTAGACTTGCGATGTATTTACCAAAACGTTTCATCATTCTGAAATGCTCAACAGATGATAATGGTACATCATTTTGTAACTGACAATTACGATGAATATTGTAATATTTCAATCCTAACTTTTGTCTTTCTTTCTCTTTGTTCTCATCATAGATTTTTAATCTATAAGAGTTGGAAAATTTCCACCAATCATGATTTTTACTCATTTTATTTCCTCTCAACTGCGAACTCAAACTGTATGAGTTCTATGACCTGACCTCCGAAGAGGTCAACGCACTAAGCCTAACATCTATTTATACTCACTTAGTCGAGTAAACTGCCTTTCTACCTTTAAATCTAGCCTTACCAACTAGAACTATTGGTATTACAATTAGTCCAATTAGACAACCTACTGCAGTAAAAACTGCTAGGTCAAGATTACCTGATGAAATGCCACCCATAAAATCTGAAACTGCATTTCCAAGTCCTGCACCGATGACTGCACCTGTGCCTTTTTGGAATCTTTTAGGTAAGAAATTCTCGATTTCTTTACCTGTTAATGCACCAATAATCATTACTGCATTGTCAACAATACCGAATAAAATATAATCAATAATCATATTATTTTCCTCTCAACGTTAAGTATTATCTTAATTAATAATACACTAGAACACACCATAAAAAATGATGTGTTCCGATGTAGCATTAATCAATTTTTAAGTCGTTACGTCTGTAACTTAGGTTTACTTCGACACAATCATATAACTTTATATCGTAGTTTTTGATGTGCCTTTGAAAGCATTTTAAACCACTTTCATAGTCTCTACTATACTTACCTGAATCCATATAAGTCTTATAATCTTCATCAGCATTTCTATCGAACTGTAAGTATTGAGTCCATACAACAAACTCATCTAAATATTCAGCAAGAACTTCTCTTTTCATTCTTGAACCGATAGCTGATATAGTCCAATCACTAGCTAAGATTACAATTTTTTCGCCGTCAACTACATTGCATTTTTGCAACACATCTAGAACAGGTAAACCTGAATCAATTTTTTTCATTTTATTCCTCTCAATGTTAAGTATTATCACTATTAATAATACACTAGAACACACCACAATAGCGATGTGTTCCGATGTAGCATTAAGCATTGAATCGTTCTTTATCAGTGAACCAAAACTCACGATTATTTTCTTTATAATCTTTGTAAGCTTCCTGATAATTTTTATAGTAATGACCACCACCAAACCAAGTCGTATAATCTTCTGAACTATGTCCGAGTGAGTCATTAGGAAATGATAAGAACTGAGTCGATATTACATACTCAGGCTTAGGTTGATAGCCTTTACGATTTAACTCATAAACGACTTTTCTACTAGCCTCTTCATTATTATAATTTATTTCCCATGGAGTAATAACAAGTACTATTTTTTGGTCGTCACCGATAAAATCGACAACATCATTACACTTATTTAGTACTTCTTTAAACGACAATTTACTTGATATATTCATTATATTAACCTCAACTTTGGCTCTGTATTTTTAAGGACTTGCCACCCTTATATCTAGTACTTTTACTAGTATAGTTACATTAAAGTTGAGAGAGGAATCAGTGGAAATTTTTGGGTTGTCATGGCAACAGTCTAATCAGCACGGCATCATAGGTCATAGGCTAGACCCTGATTATTTCCCACTTTCAAATGTCAAAGAACTTCGCAGACAGAGGACAAAATTCATAACGTTTTCTCAACTGTCACTGCTGAGCGTACACTATAGTAATTCACAGGTCAAGCACCAAATTAAAAATATTTTCACACCCTTTTTTAGTGGTCTTTTTCAGGCGAATAAATTACTGTTAAAAACATGAAATATAAAGACGCAAAATCACTGTATGATGCCATTAAAAGTTCTTCAGGAAATAAAGAATTATATGCTATATGTACAGAGATAATAACCACTATAAAAACACTAAATAAAAAGGTAAAATCAGGGAAAACTTTAGACCCTAAAATCGACTTTGAGGACAAATCCCTTACACGCACGCACGTATTGAACCACCTTTTTCAGCAATCAGAGGAGGGAAATGCTACTGCGAGTAACTATTTAGGCAAATATCTAGGCTTAGAGGCTCAAAATCGTAGCATAATTATACAAATAATAAGATTTAGTGATATTGACCACCTGAAAGAGAAAGTCCCTCAGAACGCAAATATAGAGGTTTTAGAGCATACAACATATAGTGGTGCAGAGGAAACCATACCACAAGATGTAGTGCCACAAGATATAGTAGGTAAGCAAAATAACAACCACAACATATAGTACCTACAAAAATGTAACGCAAGAAGTCAATGTTACAAAAATGTAGGCAGGGTATTTTTTTGGGGGTAGGGTCGGGTTTTGTTCGAATTTTTTTTAAAATAGTATAGACCTCTCTAAACAAGGAGAAAATTTTGGAAAGTTATCCTATACGTGTGAAAGACCTATCATTGTTTGTTTGCTATGATTGTGGAAATCATTTTTTTATTTTAGAGTTGCCTTTAGGAATAAATGACCCTAACTTCTGTCCATACTGTGGTACAGATTTTGAAAGTGTAATTAATTGTGATTAAATTTAAGAGTTGCGAAAGATGTTGTTGTGTAGACAGTCAGGATAATCCAGTACTGGTTATCATGGGAGTAGATAATGTTCCTCTTGAATTTGTATGTCTGATGTGTTACACAGGAGAACAACCTGAGGAGTTGACAGATGAACAGTGGCTATCATGAACCAAACGTCCCGTACAGATATACACAGAAAGCACAGGACGAAAGAGATTGGAAGAAAACACTAGATAATAATAATTTTTCAAGAACAACTGGGCAGAAAAGTAAATATCGTAAAAACTATGACGATATAGATTGGACAAAAAAATAATGTATACTCTCGCAAAAATTTTAATCTCTTTGGGAGTTATATATTGGGTTAGCCTGATATGGAACTTTTAGAAGAATTACGCATACGCCTGCCACAGATATTACCTAGAGATTATCAAATGGGTGCATGGAAAGCATTAGAAGCAGGTAGTAAGAATATTTTAATTAGTTGGGCAAGACGACACGGCAAAGATGTAACAACGGCAAGTATGTTATCTCAACGTGCAATAGAACGAGTAGGTTCTTACTATTATTTATTTCCTACACGTAAATGGGCAGAACGTGCTATATGGAACAACATCGTAACTATCAATGGATTATCAGGTAACCTGTTAGATATAATCTTTCCCAAAGAAATAGTTGCATACAAAAACAATACCGATATGAAGATTGGATTAATTAATGGCTCAGTCGTAAACTTCAGTGGTACAGACAATCTAGACTTTGTAGGGCAGGGGGGTTACGGATACGCTTTGTCTGAGTTTTCATTGCACAAAGAAGAAGTCACAGGATTTTTATCTCCGATTTTAGATGAGGGTAATGCTTGGATAATTATGAATGGTACAATGCGAGGTAGAAAAAATTTGTTGTACCAAATGTATGAAGCTAACCAACATGACCCTAATTGGTTTTGTGAATGGCTTACTCCTCAGCAAACTAAACGATACTGTTGGGTAAGTGAAGATATGAATTTAAATCCTGAGTTACTTGGTAAGACTGACCCTCTCACTGGATTGAAGTATTTGAATGTTCAGGATAGAGTAGATTCTAAAATGATTTCATATTCTCTAGCTAGACAAGAATATCTTAACGAAGCAGTAGCAGATGTAGCAAACTCAGTGTACGGATATGAAATGGCTAAGTTAGAACAAAAAGGAATGATTGCACCATTGCATTATCAAAAAGGTGATATGGTATATACATTTTGGGATTTAGGTATGGACGACCCAACGGCTATAGTATTTGCACACATTGATACACGAACAGATAGAATACAGATTATCGATTATTACGAAAGCACAGGACATGATATAAAACATTATCTTGATGTGATAAATAGCAAACCCTATGACTATGCAGGACATTTTATGCCACATGACTCAAAGAAACGAATGGGTAACACAGGAACAAACATAATTGATTTTTGTAGAACAGAGTATGGATTTGATGTTAGGTCAATACCAAAAACTAATTCTGTTCGAGATGATATTGAAATAATAAGAAGACTATTGCCAACTATATGGATTAATTCAAAACTTGATACTTTATTAGAACATTTAGTAAATTATCAATGGAATGCCAGTAGTGGTAAGATATTACATAATGAACATTCTCATGGAGCAGATGCAGTAAGAATGTTAGGTATGGCAATGCATAATAGAATGATAGACCCATATCTAAAAACAAGACAACAAAGGAAAACACCACAGTTTGTGGACGGAAGTGAGTTTATAGTATGAAGCCATTTGATAGAGCAAAATTATTGTATAAAGATAATCCTGATGAATTTTACAAAATAATAGAACATTGTGGTACAGTAGGAGCATTTCATTCAGATGATGATTGTTTTGTTTGTGCATATCAAACTTCTTCAGAGTCTATAAGAAAAAAATCAAAGATTATACTTGACAAACTAGATACTTGGTTTATATACATTCTCGCAGGTGACCCAAATATGGCTTTTCATTATACGATGAAAAATATGAAATATGTTGCATATGAACGTTTTGATGGCAACATTAGATTAGTTGAAAAAGAAAAAATTAAAAACTTAATATGGAGAACTTCCTTACGAGGAAGAGATTTTAAAAAACATAAAAACAGATTTGAAGTAGGAGTCTAAGATGGGTACAACATATAAAGCACCAAAACCTGCACCACCCCCACCACCACCTGCTATTACTCCAAGAGCATCAGAAGCTGATAAAGAAATGAATATTAGTGAACGTAGAATTATCGACCAAAAGAATGCTATGGGTAAAATGAAACCAAAAAGAAAAGGTAGAGGTTATACTGAAAAAGATACATTTAAACCAACAATGATTAATACTGTTGGACAAGGTATGACTGTAGCAGATACGTCATCATCATTATTTAAGAAAACACAAAACAAAAGTTATTAGTTAGGATATTATTATGGGAAGTAAACAAGAAGCACCACCAACGCCACCACCACCTCCACCACCATCTCCTGCTCCTACAAGAGTTGATACTGCAGGACAACAAGCAGTTGCATCAGCACAGTCAGGTCAGAGACAAGGTAGACGTTCTACGATTTTATCAAAAAGAAAACCAACTGTTAGTAAGTTAGGTAAACAAACACCACAAAAAGCGTCTAAAAGTATTTTAGGTCAAGGTAGTATGTAATGGACGGAAAAAACCTTGTAAGAAAATTTGATAGCATGAACCAGTATGCTTTAGGTAATTGGAAAAACCTATGGCAAGAATGTGCTGATTGGTGTTTACCTACAAACGATAACATCAATCGTGTACGCTATGGTGGATTAGAAAAATCTCCACAACGTATGATTGATACTTGTATAGAAGCTAACTATAATTTTGCATCAGGTTTTTATTCTCATATGTTTCCACCAAATAGTGTATGGGCAAAGTATAGACACCCTAATCCTATGTTAATGGCAGATGAGCAAGTAGCATATTATTTTGAACAAGTAAGTAGAGTTATTCATCAAATTATTGTTGGTTCTAATTTTGCACAAGAACAATTTCAAGCATTACTTTGTATGGGTTGTTTTGGTACAAATTGTTTAACATTAGAAGAAGATGATAAAGAAATAGTAAGATTTAGAAATCATATTATTAGCGATGTTAGATTAGAAGAAAATTATCTTGGTGAGGTAGATACTGTTGCTAGAGAATTTAAATTAACTCTTAGGCAAGCAATACAAAAATATGGTGCAGAAGCTTTATCAAAAGCAGGCTTTGACCAGTTAGAAGAACAATCAAAAGATTACGGAAGTCGTAAATATACTTTTATACAATTTATTATGCCAAGAACAGATTATGTGAAAGCAGATAAAAAGAACACACAGAAACCATTCGCATCATTTCACATAAGTAGAGAAAAAGGAACTATTATTTTAGAAAGTGGGTTTGACTATAACCCTTACAAAGTTGCAAGGTTTAGTAAAGGCAACGATGAAATCTATGGTCGTTCTCCTATGAGCATGATATTAGGAACTGCAAGAAGAACAAATATTATTTATCGTTCAATGGTTTTATCTGCTGAACAAAGGTCTAATGCACAATGGTTAGTACCTGATGATGATAGTGTTAGTAATATAAGTAATAGAGCAGGTGCTATAATTAAATGGAGAGCAACTAATCCTAATGGTAAACCTGAAAGATTACAACCTGCAGGAGATTCTAATTTAGCATTTGAAATGTATCAAGTTCATGAAAAACAGATTAAACAAATGTTTTTTAATCATTTATTCCGTCCTTTAGAAGATTACAGGAATATGACTGCAACAGAAGTAAATGAAAGAATGACTACTGATATGATGACACTAGCACCTTTTGTTAGTAGATATTTAAATGAACATGTTAATCCAATGATGGAACATTTGTATTACATAGCACAAAAGAAAAAACTTTTACCTGAAGTACCACAAGCATTAGCAGACAACCCAACGTATGAAATAGATTATGTAGGTAGATTATCTATGGCTACTAAATCATTTGAAACAATGGGTGCTATAAATACTTTACGTGTCTTTGGTGAATTAGCATCTCGTGACCCTAATATGCAAATGTCTTTACAAAATGTAGAGCCTGATAAATTATTTAGAGAAATATGGTATGCTAACAGTTCTAGTATGAACGCATTAAAAGACCCAAGTAAAGTTATGGAAGAACGTGAAGCACAATTTGCAATGATGCAAGAACAAATGATGGTTAAACAAGCACCTGCACTAGCAGACGCAGTTCAAAAAGTAAGTGGTGCAGTTGACCCATCTAGTATAATAAGTCAGGTAGAACAAGGGGATATAAATCTTGAACAGTGATGAATTAAATATTCTTATCGGTTCGTATAAAAGAGTTTTTAATACAGAGGACGGAATAAGAGTTTTAGAAGATATAGATGCATTTGCATTAATTGATGAACAAGTTGGAAGTCAATTATCTCATGCAGAGTGTGCATATCGTAATGGTATGCAAGATTTAATTAGATATATAAAAGCTTTAATAAGCGAGGAGAAATAAGATGCATAGAAAAGGTCATGGAAGTTCTAGAGGTTCAAGAAAACCTGTAGAGCAAAAAGAGTATAGTTCAAAAAAAGTTGGTTCTAGAGGTTCAAGAAGACCCAGTAAAACACAAGAACCAAAAACTGCAGGTGTTGGTAAAAACAGAGTACCAACTTCTAAAAAAAATAAAAAAGAAGAAGTACAAAAAATTGTTAATAAAAAAGCAGTTAAGAAAAGATTAGGTTCTAGAGGTACTAGAAAACCTGTTGAGCAACCAACATATAGTTCAAAAAGTACAGGTTCTAGAGGTTCAAGAAGACCAAAAGAAGCACCTGCTAAAAAATCAGGAAATAATATTCTTGAAAATTTAAAGAAAAACATAAAACTTAAAAAACCTAAATCTATAAAAATGAGAAAAACTATGTCAGGTTATAGACGTAAGTAATTTCAATTTAAATGGGCAGTTAATATGAATAAAAAGGAAGTCATATGTCGGAAGAAGTATATGAAGATGTAGCACCTGAGGGTGTTGAAGAAGAAGTACAAGATACAGAGCATTATGAAGAAGAAATTTCTGATGATGCTTCAATGTTAGATAATGAGGGTCGTTTTAATAGAACATGGGTTGATTCTTTACCTGATGATTTAGGTAAACATTCAATATGGTCTAAATATAATAACCCTGTTGAAATGGCAAAAGGTGCGATACATTCGCAAAGTCTTACTGGTCAAAAGATTGAAGATTTTATGACATCTGAAGACCCTGTTGTTATAGAACAAAGAAGACAAGCATTAGGTATACCACCATCTGCAGAAGACTATAATCTTGAATTGTCAGAAGAGTTTTCTCATGTAGAGTTAGATGAAGAAGAAGTAAGTGAGTTTAAAGAAGTAGCACATACTTTAGGTTTATCTAATGAGCAAACAGAAGCGTTACTCCATTATGAATTAATGAGAGGTCAAAACGAAGAAGACTATTTAGAACGTGAAGAAGAAATGAGTCTTGCAGAAGCTGAAGAAACATTGAGAGATGTATGGCGTGGTAATGATTACGAGTATAATTTATCTAAAGTTGCTAATACATTAGATTATTTAGGTATGGGAGATTTTAAAGATGACCCTGCTATTGGTAATAATCCTGATTTTGTTTTAGCATTTTTTGAAAAAATTTGTCCTTTAGTTGGTGATGATGCAGTTATTGCAGAAAGCAATGCAAGTTATCAAACTGTAGAAGATGGTTTGCGTAATGTTGAAAAAGAGATGCGTGAATTTAAAGGTCATACTCATAGTGCAGAATATCAAGCGTTAGTTAAAGAACGTGGTGTTTTATTAAATCAACAAGCTAAATTAAAGCCACCACCAAGTTTGTTATAAAAAATACTTGACAATTTATTAAAATAAATATATATGAATTTTAGATTTTACAACAGATACCACAATTTGTGCCTGATAGTAAATCAAAGGTGAGAACCTTAAATCAGGCAAGACCCTCCTGTCGAGGACACTCTAAGCCGAAAAAGTAAATTAACTATATGTATTAACTATTAATTCGGAGGTGAAATATGTCGCAAGACTTATTAAACACATATGTAATTGGCTTTGACAGGTCTATTAGAGAAACTGTTGAAGTTAATGGTGGTAAACTTCGTCCTTACATTATGTTAGCTACAGGCGACTTATATCGTAAAGAGGGTGTTTATCAAAGAACGACTGGAGGGGGTTTACCTCAAGTTGTTACAAACAGATTTGGAGATTCTCCAATATCTGAATTAGACTATAGCCGAAGACGTACATCAAGAATTGCTTACCAAGATGGGCAATTCATGGATTGGGCTGATTTGTCTAAAATGGGTGTAGACCCAAGAAATGCAAAGTTAACTGCTATGAAGAACAAGTTTCTTCGTCAAGAAGATATTATCATCGACCAAGCTATGCTAGGTTCTGCTAATACTACAGACTTAGAAACAAGTGCAACTTCTGTAACTTTAACTAACGCAGTATCATCAATTCATGATGGAACTGCTGAAGTACTAGAGGGATTCACTTATAGTAAGTTCTTACAAGCGTTAGCACAATTCGGAAACAACAATGTTGACGTAGAAAACTTAGCACCTGTATTCAAGATTTCTTGGACACAGTGGCAAGAAATGATGGCTGATGATAACTTCATCAACTTTGACTATACTGCATCTCGTCCAATAGACAGTAATAGTTATGGTAAAATCTACGACTACATGGGTGCAAAATTCTGTATCTCAAACATTATTCCTTACTTCAGTCAAAATACTTGTTCTGT
>TARA_R100000781_G_scaffold32814_3_pt1 | contig 18816 bp, 25 predicted proteins | sample TARA_R100000781 | Tara Oceans TARA_R100000781 (sample SAMEA2623385) | marine metagenome | biome: marine biome (ENVO:00000447); feature: deep chlorophyll maximum layer (ENVO:xxxxxxxx); material: "saline water (ENVO:00002010), including plankton (ENVO:xxxxxxxx)" | depth 60 m | reverse complement strand
AAAATAATTTGTGATAAAGGAGAAATTAGAAATGGGTTATTTGAAGAAAGAGAAGAGAATTATTAGAGATAAAAGTTGGAAGTTATTTAGTAAGGAGGATAGTGTGAGGAAAGAAGAGATGAGGATGAAAGAGGTTAGTAAGAAAAGTGAGGAGAGGAAATTGGAGAAGGAGCATAAGAGAAGGTATGATGAATTATTGAATGATGAAGAATTGTTGATGATAAAAGAAAAGTTGAGAAAGGTAAGAGAAGAGAAGGATTATTTTTATAGTGAAAAAAATAAGATAGAAGAAGAGATAGTATGGAATGAATTGAAAGGGATGATGTGTTTGGTATTGAGAGAAGATGGTGTAAGTTATTTTAGAGGAAAGAATAATAGAGGAAGGATTAGTAAGGGAAAAAGTTTTTTATTATTAGAGGAGAGGAAAGAGAATTTGAGAAGGATGATGTGTATTGTTGATGGAGGAATTGTTAGTGTTAGTAAGAATGAAATTAGGAATAGATGTTTATTGATTAGTGATGGAGAAGATGGATTGGATTTAGAAGATAGGATGAAGTTAGGTGTATAAAAATAAAATAAATAAAAGTAAAAAAAAAATTAACATTTAGTAAAGATGTAGTATAGTTATAGATGTAAGGATAATAAATAAATTATTATTTTGAGGTTGGTTGGTTGGTATTTATTATTTTTTATAGGAGATAAAAATGAATAATAAAAATTGGAAAGAGAGAATGGTAGTAGATTTTATTTATAGTGGAATTGAAGATGATGTTGAGATGATAGATGGAAGTTATGTTGGTTGTATGATTGATGTAATGGAAGATGTTGTGATTGATGATGTTGATGATGTAAATTATGGATGGAATAAGAAGTGTTGGGAAGTAGAAATTTTAGAAGTTATTGAAGATAATGGATGGGATAAGAAGTATAGAGGAATGGTAATGGGAAGAGATGAGAAAGTATTAGAGGTGTATAAAGGATAGAGGATGTAGTAGCCCCCCAGAAATGGGGGGTTATTTATTTATTGGAGAATAATAATGTCGGCTGTAATGGATGAAGTAATAATTGGTGATGTGAAATTGTTAGGAGATTGGAGAGATCAGAAGGAAAAGAAATTAGAAGTAATAAGTTTCTTAGATAAAGATCTTCAGTTTCTAGGAATACTAGAGGATGAATACTATGTGAAGCTTCAGGCTAAGGTAGGTAGCTGGAGAGGATGGAGGATTATGTATAATGGAGAATGGTATAATGATGTTTCAGATTTTTGGTTGTATGGATTAGCGAAGTATGAATGGTATGGATGTGATAATGAATGGCACCCAGATAATGTATGTCAGGTATGTAATGAAGCTCAATGTGAATGTGAATAAAAGTAAATAATAATTATACAAATGTAAAGATAATGGGTATAATAATAATAACGGTTGAGAGATCGTGGTAATAATAAGGAGAAATAAAATGCCAAATGAATGTATGAATGAAATGATAATTTGTGGAGATGAGAATAAGATCAAGCAGATTATAGAGATAATAAAGAAAGATGGAATGAATCAAGGATTCGTGCCGATAAATAAAGATAGTAATTGTATGGATAGATCTTCAGCTTGGGGTACTAAGTGGGAGGTATGTTGGGATAACATAGAGATAGAAAGCTATAGTGGTTATCAGTTGAAGATGAAGTATGCTACAGCTTGGGGTCCGAATACTAATGTGGCTAATGCGATCTATGAATTTGGTGAGGATGATTTAGATGTGGAGCTATTGTATTGGGAACCGAATTGTGATTTCTGTGGTAGGTATAGGAATGGATACGAGGAGGATGGAGAAATAAATGTTAGTAATTGGAATAGGTTCTTTGGTGAGATACCGAGATGGAAGTACATTGAGATAGGAATAAAGAATGGAATGTGTACGGCTAAGAATAATTTAGGAGAAGATGAAATGATAGGATTGAAGTTAGAAGATAATGGAATGTTTAGTTATCAGGCTGAGGTAATAGAGATAGAGAATCATAATAATAAATGGTATCTCAGTATGGATCAGTGTTATGAATTAGGATTGATGGGAGCATAAGATGAATAAGAATAAATTGGTACAGAGAATAATGAAGAAGAGATTGAAGAATAGTTGTATGGCTCAGGTGGATGTTGATACGATTTGGGACATAGGAGGAATAAGTTGGGATGATCATAGTAATGAGATGGTAATGAAATTATTAGAAGAAGAATTATGTGAGATAGTATGGGGTCAGGATCCAGAAGGTGTAGTACTTGCGATGATAGAAGCATTGCCAAAGGAATGGTATACTACAGGGATAATAAAAGAGGAGGATGAATAGATACTAGGATGGTATGATAGATGGTCAGGATGGTATGTTCTGGCTATTCTATTTTACTTTATGTGTATTCATAAGGGTAAAGATGTAAAGTGTCTTAGATGTAAAGTATGAAGGTGTTATGAAAATGGCGGCAAGTAAAGAAAAGAATTGCGATAAATAAAAAGAGGAGATTGTAATGTATAAGGATTGTTTGAGCGTAGATGAATTAGCGTGGAGAAGAATAAAAATAAAATTGTTGAGAGAGATAAATTGGAATAAGGTTAGACGTAAGAATGTAGAATTAGTTTCGTTGATCTTCAATGTGGCTGAGATAATAGCTAAGATGGAGATTGGTATTAGTGCTAGGAATCAGAAGATTTTTTATGAGACTGCGTATGGTACAGAAATAAAAGAATTATGGAAGGAGATCAAGGATGGAAAGTACGATGGAAAAGAAGAAGGTATTCAGATTCTTTATCAAGATTGATGGTGAAGGATTGGATGTTGATTCAGCTTTAGTGAATGCGTTTGAGAAGGTAGGGATTAGTAATGTCAAAGGATTATCAGGTGACATTGATTGGAAGGAGATGAAGGATGATACTAATAAAAATAAAATTTATGTAGTACCAGATGTTGGTGAAGCATAAGTATTATTGTACAAATTGGTAAGTGCGTAGTATAATAATAGTAATGGTATTTTACAAAATGTCTTATTATAGGGAATAAATAAATTATAGTTACTAGTTATTATGTATCAGTTATGTTGTGTTGTATTTTACAATTGGTATGGTTATGGTATAATAATGTAAAGGAGACTATAGGTTATGAATAAGGATAAGGATAATGATGAAGTGTTTAGGAATAAAAAGAAGTTCAAGGATGATTGGCGTTACGTAGGTTGTGATACGTGGAGATTGGATAAATTATGTGGATCGTATAATGCGGAGGATGAGATGATAGATAGGATAGATAAACAAAATTCTAATGTTATTCCCTTTCCTCCCCAGTTCTCGCTAGTAGACTGGTTAGAGCAGATGCTGACGGAAAAGGAAAATAAAATTGTTTATAGTTTTGTATGGCTCGGTAAGTCGTTCAGCGAAATAGGGGAAGAGATGGGTTATACGAGACAAAGGTGTTGGCAGATTTACAAAGGAAGTTTGAAGAAGGTTGGGGAGATTTGCGGTAATGCTGAGGTATTCAAGGAATTATTTATGGGTGATAATAGTAAACCCCATTTGATGAAATCAAATGGGGTTGTAACAGAAGAGATAAACGCAGTAGCTAAATAAAAGGAAAATAAAATTATACAAAAGTATAATTGTGTGTATAATAATAATAGGAAATAAAGATGAAGAAGAGCACGTATAAGGCGATAAAGGATAGAGATATAGAGACAGTACTGTGGGATCTGGTGGATGATGCGATGAGAGAATTCAATGTGTCTAGAAATTGTAAGATAGGAAGACAAACATTTAGTAATATTCTCAGTACGCTAAGTCAGATGGAGATGTTGAAGAGGAGGAGAGAAGATAAGAATATGGATAAGCAGTTGGAACAGGAAGAATATGATATGAAAGATTGGTTGACAGTAATAAAGTAGAGATGAAGATAAACCCCAATTCGTGAAACGAATTGGGGTTGTGTATAAGCAAGAGAGGAATAATATGTTTAGATTTATATTAGGTGAATTAGATATAGAGGTGAAGGTAGTAAAGGATAAGAAGAAGAATCAGTATAGTAAGTCGGATGTATCGGTGAAATGTAAGATAAGATATGATAATGATTATATAGATATTGATATAGATAAGGGGAAGGTGAAGGAATATTGTGATGGCTTTGTTGATAGTTTGAAAGGTAATAATAATGAGAAGTGATTTGATTTATATAGAGATAGAGAGAGAGAAGAATAAGAATGATTTATAGTATAGATAGTTTGTCCTCCACCCCCTATAATAATAATAATATTTATATTAGTAATAGTAATAAGGGTATATCTTATCATATAGATTTTTATCTATATGATAATGGTGGCCAAATATTTTTCTCTAATTTTTTACCTTTCAATTTACTAATGGAAAGTGTATGAATTCTGCTTTAGAAAAGGTATTGTCGGATCCTCTCCTATTTATCAGTAGATTGAAGATTGTTGATAAAAAAGGAAAGCTGTGTAACTTACAGCCTACAGACGAACAGATGTTGATGTATGAGGCTCTAGAGACTGGGAAGGATACGTTATTCCTGAAGCCTAGACAGATCGGTAGTACTACGTTTTGTTCGGCATATCTTTTCTATAAGTGGTATACGGCTAAGGAACCTATAACAATTGTTATCCTCAGTCACAAGTTATCCTCAGCTAAACATATTTTAGGAATATATAAAATGTTCTACAATACATTGCCGAAGATGTTACGTAGGGATATGTCTACTGAGAATACTACTGAGATGATTTTTGCTGATACAGGTGCTAAGATTATGGCGGTGTCTGCTGAAGGAAAGGGAGGGCTGAGAAGTTTTACTTGTAATTTTCTACATATTTCTGAATATGCTTTTGCTCCGCATCCTGAAGAATTGAAGGCTACGGCTATTGGTGCTTTGAATGGTAATCAATTGATTATAGAATCTACAGCTAATCATTATGGTGATGCGTTACATACTGAGATTATCAAAGCTAAGAGGGGTGAAGGTGATTGGGAATATGTATTTTTTCCTTGGAAGAATCACGAATCTTATAGAGATGAATACCCTACAGGATGGGTATGTGATGATATCCCTTATCAAAGGTTACATAGTTTAGATCAGCATCAGATGTATTGGAGAGCCTGTATGATACATCGTATGGGTGCTAATAAATTTCAAAGAGAATATCCTATTACAGTAGAAGAAGCGTTTGCCCAAAGTGGTAATGCTTATTTCTGTGATGATGACCTCAGGTTTGTAGAGGTGCTGAACATAGAGGCTGAGAATAATAAGGAATATTATTTTGAAGATCCAGATCCGAATATGTCGTATGCTATTGGGGTAGACGTGGCATCTGGTAGAGGTGGTGATTATAGTGTCATAACTGTTATGGATAAGCAAAGTTATCAACCTGTAGCGATGTTCCGTAGTAACACTACCACCCCAGTTGCTTTAGCTGAGAAGATTGTCTATATGGCAACTAAATACAGTGATGCGAAGGTTCTAGTAGAAGAGAACAATTGGGGACTACCTGTATTGAATGAGCTAAGACATTTAGGTTATTACAATTTATGGAAGTCCGCTAAGGATAAGGATTGGATTACAACAACGAAAAGTAAAATAACAATGTTTGAGGAATTGAAGGCACTACTGAATGAGGGTGTCATTACTAATTTAGATTCAATTACTTATACAGAAATTAGATCTTATCAGATGTGTGAAAGGGGATTGGCTCCTAAGGTACCTGATAGTATGGATCATCACGGTGATACTGTTATAGCATTGGCATTAGCTTGTCAGTGTCTGAAGCAGGTATATCTAAACAAGTCGGCGTTTCTTCCTGACTGGATAAAGTCAAGAAGGGTAGAAAGAATTCTAAACGATGCGGCTGGTATGAAAGAAAAAAGATACTAATTTTACAAATTAGATAATATATAAGGAACACATATGGCAGAGATAACAAATCAAGAGAAAGTAAATTTCATTAGGACTGTACTGTCCCAACACGATGCGGTGTGGGAAGAGAAGCAGTCTGATATGCGTAAGTATAAAGCTGCGTATATGACGGAATTCTATAAGGAACGTGGAGCGTTTGATGAAGCAGCACAGCTAAGGGTTGAGACATCAGATGCTTATGCTTATATAGAAGGATACATTGCTAGTTTATTTTCTAAGTCTCCAGCAATTGAAGTTGGAGGGGATGTACAAGGAAAGGGAAATAAAAAATTAGTCAAGGAAGTTTCTAATAGATTCCTATATAATCAGAAGGATCAGATGGAACTGGCCAGTAGACTGGCTTTGATATATCCTAATGCTTTCATCAAGCTGTATCCTAGAGATGCTGAGAACATCTTGGATCGTGTAGGTGTAAAGGCTTGTAGTCCTTGGGAAGTTATAGTAGATAGAGATGCTAACGTGTGGGAAGAAATGAGATATGTTGGTCATATCTATTTTGAAACCGTAGCATCTATGAATGACAGGTTCGGTAGAAAGAAATGGAATCCTGTAAAGAAAGAAGATTATTTCAAGAAGGGTGAGAACAGAGGGAAGGATCCATATAGAGGGGCTGAGGAAACATCGTTACCTAATCAGTTCCTTTATTGTAAGGTAATAGAGATCTATGACTTTATCAATGGTAAGCTTTATTTCTGGACACCTAATTGGAAGAACGGGGAAGCAGTCCTATCAGAGGACGATATCCCATTGGAAGCGAATGATGGTACTGCTATTAGTCCTATCGTTCCTTTATATTATAGTAGGGTACCAGACCAGCCAATGGATGGTATCTCAGCTATGAAGAGAATATATGATCAAGTATATGAAAAAAATATTCTCCGTAGTTTCTGGGCAAATGCTGTTCGTAGAGATACAAGACAATTCCTCGTTCGTGAGGGAGCTATAGACGAAGAAGCCTTAGCCAAGATAACTGCTGGGGTGGATGGAGCGATGATACCTGTTGATGCCGAATCTCTTGCCGGTGTGATATCAGTCGTTCCATCTGTCCCTATTTCCTCTAACCATTCGTTATATCTACAGCAGATAGATCAGGATCTAGCTAAGGGAAGTGTAATGGCTCCCTTTAGTAGAGGTGAAACAACTAAGGCTAGTGCTACTGAAGTAGCTGCTTTAGCTCAGTATACTGCCAGTGAAATTGGTAGACTGGCTAGAGAGCGTGACCAAATGATTGAAGGGGTTGCTGAAAAGTATATTAGAATTATTTCACTTATTACTGATCAAGGTTCTAAGGAAACAATTGTATTAGAAGGTACACCTACTATGGTGACACCTGATAAGTTAGAAGGTAAGTTCAAGTATGTTGCGTTAGATCAAGCGTCTACACCTATTGCTGAATCGGTGAGAAGACAACAATTATTACAACTGGTACCTGTGCTTACACAGTTAGGGGTTGAGCCTTGGAAGATAAGAGATGAGATAATTCGTCTGTATGATCTTCCGAGGAACTTCTCCGAAACCGAAGAGGTTCAACAAGAACTTGGACCTAGAGCGGTTGGTCGTCCTCCTTTAGCAAGGGAAGATGGTGCGCCGTTTGAATCAAGACCTCCTAGTCCAGAGGAAGAGATAGCGAAACAATTTGGTGGGGGAAGAGGACTAAGTTTCCCAATGCCGGGAGATTTTAGATAGTGCCAATATATGAATATATTTGTAAGACCTGCTGTAATAAGATGGAATTACTACAATCAATTAGTGAAGGTGAAGACTTTGCTGAGAAGCACGAATGTGCTGTAACAGATGATAAGGGTGAAGAATGTGGAGGAGCATTATCAAAATGCTTAGGATCATTTGCTAAGACACCATCAAGGTGGGGAGACGAGACTGGCAAGTATGGTGTCAATGGAATGTTCTCACCGGGATTAGGAAGGTATGTTACTAATAGACGTGAAGAAGAAAAGATAATGAGATCTATGGGTAAGATACCTGAATCAGATATGGGTAAGCACTATATACAAGATAAGATAGAAGAGGAAAGGGTAAAGGAAGAAAAGATTACTAAGAATCTAAATACTTATAGAGAGAAAGTACAACAGTATGGGAATACAGAAGAGGGTAAGATCAAGGCTATTACAGAAACCTTACCTGCTAAAGAGATGCTAAAAGAAGCTAAACAACAGGAGGCTAGTACATAATGGCACAAGGAATTGAAATTGAAATCGGTCCACCTAAAGAGGTAGACCCTTACGTATTAGAAGGGCAAGAACAAATTGCTTTAGAAGAAGATGGTATGATGGGGGAATTTTCTCCACAAGGAAATTTTTCTAAGAAACCTTTGAATACTTTGGTAAAACAAACAAGAGCGTTACAACCTTTATTTGGATTGAATGCTGACTATCCTGAATTCAAAGAGGATATAGAAACATTTCCTCCAGAATTTACTAGACTGTTAGTTATGTTCAAGCAAGCGATTGATGATGCTATTACTAAAGATATAGTTGATGATGGTAATACATTTCAATTAGAAGAAATCACGGATGACAAGTCCCTTCAGTTACTGGCTGGTAAGTTAGGTGCTGTGGCTAGGGATAAGAAATTCAAAAAGTTTCTGGAACAACCAGAAGAATTAGCTGAGGAACCAGCTATGGAAGAAGAGACACAAACAATTGACGAAGAGAGAACACCATTACCTGAAGGTAGTGATGAAAGTATAGACGAACTATTTATGGAGAGATTATAGTATGAGCGAAGCAAATGAGACTGTCGTAGTAGACAATACCTCAGAGGCCCCTGACACAGTCGTAGAGGGATCCGAGGTAGAAAGTAATGTGGATAATAAGGTAGAAGCCGAAAGTCCACAGAATGGCAACCTGAGCGATCCTAGCGATATAGAACAATCGTTCTTAGAATCATTCAATTTGGAGGATCTGTTGAAAGCAGATTTTTCGGATGATGCTATTATGAACAATACACATAAGGATCTACCGAATTATCAAGAGATCCTGAAACATTTACCTGAGAATGGTAGGAAACTAATTTCTAATTTGAGAGCAATGACTACGAGGAAGACACAAGAAATTGCTGAGATTAGAAAAGATTTAGAGAGGCAACAACAAGCTATAGCTTTGGAAAAGAAAGCATTGTATAGTGGTAAGTTTGCTGATCAAATAAAAGAACTAGCGAAGGAACCTGAGGTACCACACGATGTATTTAGTGATGATGGTATCAATAAGAAGATACAACAGGAAGCAGCTAAATTATTTCAACAAATGATTGAGCCAATGCAGGAAGAGCTATATGTATCTCAGAGACAAACGCAAATGGATTCATTCAAAAGGGATCACCCTGACTTGATGGATTTCAAAACAGAAATTGCTGGACTACTTAGAGAAAGACCAGAACTAAAATTGGAAGATGCTTATTACATTACCAAGTCAAAAGCTGAGAGAACAAGGTTGACACAATTAGAAAATCAGAATGCTAGAAAGAAAGAAGAGAAGCAGATGTCTTGGTCTAAGGTAAGACCGGGTTCTAATGTTAGAGCTACTAAGGTACCTAAATTCAGGTCAGCTTGGGAAGCTTATCAATGGCATAAAGCTAATGGAACAGCACAATGAAAGATAACAAAATGAAATACTACAGTATAATTACAGAGGTATGTGGATCTATTGATCAACAAAATTTTACAAATTATACATATTTAGATGGGGCAACTTTTCCCGCCAAGAATAAAGACAGTGAAAGCTACAATCTTTATCCGAACTGGGGAAGAACTGATATGGATAACCCTTATGAAGGACAATTTGAAGTGACAGATAAACAAAAAAATTCTTACCCTCTAGGGTACAAACAAAACAATAAGGAAAAATAAACAATGGCTATAAGCAATGAACTATTATCCTCAACTTTGTTTAGCATTAGAGATGGTGAGGTTGACGAACTTTTCCAAAAAGTAGCGTTCTTAGATCACTGTAAGAGGGCAGGCGGAATTGAATATGAGGATGGCGGAATCAAAATCCAAAGACCTTTATCTGTTGCCGAACACAGTACTATTACATCGCTACCAACTGGATATGAGCCAGTCAGCTTAGCTGTCAATGATGTTTTACAACCAGCGATTTATCAGTGGGCAGATTTTGCTGCTCCAATCGTTATTACAAAAAAAGAAGAACTTGAAAACCAGTCTGAAAAAGCAATCGTGAAAATTGTTGAGGCACGTATGAGATCGGTTATGGGTATGCTTAGGAGAGAGATCAATAAGCAGATCCTCGCAGGTTCTTCAACTACACTTACAACACTGAATAGTTTGAATGGATTCGGTGCTGGTGTTGCTTCCTTTGAGGGATTCCTTGAAGAAGGTGCTCCTGCTCCCGGTACACAAACTAGAACCGTTGGTGGTCTGGCCAAAAATACTTTGAATGTTCAAGGTTGGTATAACAGGGCAGGTACTGGTGGTGGTGCTTTTGGTACTAATGGTATCAGGGTTATGAGCGAACTATGGTCGCAAATGAACCAAAGAGCACCTATGGGTCAAACAGATTGTATCATCGCTTCTGAAGCGGCGTTCGCTAATTACAAGAGAGCGTTATTCCAGAATGAAAGATACATTGATGAGAAGACACTTGATGGTGGAAGGATGAGCTTGATGTTCGCCGGATCCCCTGTAGAGGCTGATATTTCTATGCCTCTGAATGGTGGTGGTGGTAACGTTTATTCTATGTACTTCCTCAACTTTGACACGCTGAAATTGATTATGCATCCTGATGCTGATTTCGCTGTTAGTGACTTTGAACATATATCTGGGACTACTGCTAGGGCTGCTACGCTTTATTGGAAAGGCCAGCTAATTGCTGATCATCTTGGTTCCCAAGGTGTTCTTTACAATGGAGATACATACTAATGAGCTATAACGGATTACAATATAATGAAAAGACTGGGATCAATCCCGTCACTGGAGCAGCGGTTGATATTCCCGATGCGTTGGATCGTTCTGAAAAGAAAGTATTCATCGCTGGTGGAGCAATTGCTCAAGGTGATTGGGTTGCCCTAGATATGACTAAGACAGGTTCAGCGAGGGTACTTTACTGTATTGAAGCTGCGGCTGTTGCTGACGGAAACCCATCAGTTATTGGTGTCGCTGTAAAGGCGTCCAATGGATTTCCTGCTGCTGCTGAAGATAAAATTACAGTAGTTGTTAGGGGATATGCTGAAGGTGCTAGTGTCGCTAATGCGGTCAATGCTGCTAACCTTCCACTTGTTGTAGATAATACACAAGCGGGACAAGCGGTTGCGATTGTTGCTGGTGATTTGGCTACCTCTTGTGGGGTATCGTTAGAAGCAGCGGCAGGTAACTTTGCTGACGTATACGTATATGGATTGGGTTCGTAAGAACTAATAATTCAAGACGACCGCACACTGAGCCTCGGTAGATTAGGAAACAGGAGCGGTCGTCTTTTTATACATTTTTTTCTTTACAAAATTTTTGCTAAAGCAGTTAGTATAGATGAGGGTGTAAACAGACGACCAATAATGAGGAACATATATGAATCTAAAAGAACTGAGAAATAAAGTAAAGAATATCACAGACTATAATCCTGAGATACAAACTTACTTAGATGATCTGGATGAATTGATAAATGATGCTTATTGTAACGTATATCTGAACAAGAGATGGTCATTTGCTAATAAGATGTCTTGGTTAGATATCTATCCAGATATGGAAAAGAATACTAACAACAATCATAACTGTAATGTAACTGATGGAAGAAGAACAGTAACATTCGGTGGTGCTATAACAATGGATGATCCTAGAGACTGGGAAGGACAGATTCTAGAATTAGATGGAAGAGATTATACTATAATGAAAATCTCTTCAGGAAGAAATATCTTCAGATTAGTTGAACCTTATAGAGGTCCTTCAGATGCTAATTATGATAAATGGAAACTGAAATACAGGTGGCAGAGACTACCTGCTGATTGTTTAGAAGTATTAGGACTAGCACATAGAGATGCTCCTATCCCAGCTTCTAGACCAGTTCACGGAAAACAAGTAGGACTGATAAGAAGAAGAGATGAAGAATTGAATTTGAGAATAGATAGAACATCTACATTCTCAGAATCTTATATTCTATGTCCTCCTCAGGAAGTGAAAGCTGCTTGGCAGTTTGGAGATATGACAGCTATCCAGCAAGCTGGAACTAATTCCTCAGCAATTCCTTATGGAAATTACTGGGAATTTACTTGGGCATTTCTACACGAAGGAAGGATAGGTGCTTTGTCAGATCCTAAGAGGGTTTATACAGGTCCTTCAGAAGCTAATACCTATTGTAAGTTGAGACTATATCCAACTACTTGGGATGATAGACCAGCAGTTGCTAAGACATATAATGCTGGTATTGATATATACCCAACACCATTAGAAGGATATAAGAAAGTATTATTCTATAATTCTAATTATGATCATACAACAGGTGAGAGGAAAGGATTACCTTGTTGGAGACAAGTAATGGGTGTCGGTGCTGTAACAGGTGGTGGTCCTCCAGAAGATAGAGATGATTGGTTACCATTAGAAATTGAAGATACTGATACATACTTTGAAGTAGATAGTCTCAGACAATTAGCTGAAGGAGCACCAAGATATATTGAATGGGAAGGACAGCACTATAAGTTTAGACCTTATCCTAGACCTCAGGGATTTGATAAGGAATATTTGAATGCTGCTGCTTCAGGTGGTACTGCTCTAAGGTATGCTAGAAAGTTTAGACAGTTTCAATTACGTTACTTACAGAAACCTGAGAGACTGACACTACAGACAGATACACCTCAGATGCCTTATGAATTTCATCAGCTAATAGTATATTCAGTATTGTTTGAAGCATTTACTAAAAGTAATAATACTAGTATGGCAGCTATGTATGATAAGAAGATCTCAGATTCAATGAAGACTTTAGAAAAAAGATACGTGGATAGAGCAGACGTTTTCTGGAGGAGAGGTCAATTTGAAACACAGTTTTCTGGGTTCACTTATGATTATGCTTCGCTCAGGAAACTAAACTAAATGAAATCAAAATCTACAGAAGAAACATTAGCATTAGGTGTAGACCAGAGATGGAAGGCTGGTACACAAGCTGCTACTGAGATCCGTAATATGAGGGTTGAAGATGTAGGTTTAGGCTGGATCAATGATCGTGGTTGGGAACCTTTACGTGTATTTGATGATGACGGTACAGAATCATTTCCTACTAGTGATCTAGCTGTGAAGCAGAAACCAATGAGGTTTTTGGATGTATGGTCACGTCACGGTAATTCAGAAGTTTATTATCTTTATGAGAGGAATGGAGAATTATCATATGACTTTGGTAATAAAGGTACAGCAACTAGTAATCATATAACAATTGATACTGGAAGAAACTTACCTAAAGCAGATGATTGTGGTACACAGCTAACGCCGTATGGTAGATTTGCTTTGATATGTAATGGGTATGATAGACCTATAAAATTCTGGGGTAGGAATAACAAGACAGCTTTTGGTTGGACACAGAAACCTAATCCTCCGAATGTATATGATATAGATCCAAAGGTACTAAGGCAACCACAGAATAGTGAACAGACTATGGGTGGTTATCCTGTCAGTTGGAGATCAATTGGATTAGGACAGGAAGCTAATACTAAATGGTCACATTATAGATATAAAGTTTCTTTCATTAGTGATACAGGATCTGAAAGTCCTCTCAGTTCTGAAAGAGGAATTACTTGGGATATCGGTCATACAGATGAAGAAAGTAAATGGGGTATTCAATTAGTGAATATTCCAGAAGGACCAGATGGTACAGTCGCTAGAAGAATATATAGAACTAAAAATTTAGAATTGAATGATGCTGAAGTTTATTATCACGTTCAGACATTAGAAGATAATTGTGTGACTGATTGGTGTGATATAGTTCCAGATAGTTTACTATTAGAACCAGCACCAGCAGAAAGTGAAAGTATAATTATTCCTCAGACATTCAAGTATGCTGCTAGTTGGAATGGTTGTATGTGGGTAGCTGGAGGAGAAGATGCTAGTGAAGTAGTTAGATTTTCTAAAAGATTCCTACCAGAACAATTTGCTAGATATAGATTCTTTGATTGTAGTAGCCGTACAGGTGGTCCTATAACCGCTTTGGTTCCTTACTATAATAGTTTATTGATCTTCCGTGCGAAGTCCATAGAAGTTATATCAGCGATCTCGGATGATACATATACGATTGGTGTCCTAACTAATGATGTAGGTACAACAGCAACTAATAGTATTGTGGAAGTACCGGGTAAAGGATTATTCTTTTTATCACCAGATGGTGTGTTCGCAGTAATTGGTGGACAAAGTGGGGCTGGATTAGTTGAAGGAAGTGTACAGAATATCTCTAGAAATTTACATAAAGAATGGAGGAGATTATCTGAAGGTTCGTTAGCTAGGGCTACTGCTACATATAGTAAGAGAGAGAAAGAATACTGGGTACATTTTCCTGTTGATGGAGATACGGAGAATAGTAGAGGTGTAGTATATCATACAGCTACAGATCAATGGTCATTGAGAAATCTAAATACAACATTGACAGGTGTGACTGGTGATTTTCATATGTGGTTTACACAGTTAGCTACAGATCCAGAAGGGTGGATCATAATAGGATGTTATCCTGATTATGGTTATTCATTCAATAATACACAGTTCAAAGGATATCCGGGATATGAATTACAGGTATGGTCGGCAATTGACAGCTTCGGGATGGTATCTACGTATGCGTCTACAAGTGCTTCGCAATATCATTATACAACGGTCCAGCACCTAAAGACTAATTTTGATTGTACATATCATTCAGCTTGGCACGACTTTGGTGATGACAGTATAAAGAAAAAGATTATGTCTGTAGAAATAGAAATGGTTTCTCAAGGATATAATGATTTAGAATTACTGTATGCTGTTGATGATGAATTCAATCCTAAGTCAGGTGGTACTTGCGCACCAATGATTATGGAGAAATATAAGACTGATAAGTCAGAACCAGTGTGGACTATTAGTGGTGGAACAGATGTAAGGAACTTAGCTACTTGGGGTGAGAACTGGAGCAATGGTCAGGTATGTAGGATAAGGTTTGATGTACATACAGGAATGTGTGGAAGATTCAAGTTTGGATTAGAATCAGGAAACAAATTTCATATTATATCTTATCAGATAAATTACCAAACGACAGACCAGAAAGTAATTACAAGGAGAGGAAGTAGTGGCTAGAACTTGGACAAAGAATGATTTCAAAGATGGTGATCAATTCAAAGCTGATCAATGGAATGATGAGACTAATGGATATGCTCAGCAATTCAATGGACAGTTGGATCAGAATAATATGCCGTTGTTGGGATGTAAGGCTGAACAGTTTGTAGCACCTGTGAGAACTAACAATGCTCACGGAGCGAATACTACATCATCTTATATGGCAACACAGTCATATCATTATGCTCAGTTTAGAATGAATAACGATGCTTCATTGACGACTAGTACTATAGGACCTAATGGTATTTATATTACAGATTTTGAGACAAACAGTTGGGAACATAAGTGGAATACAATTGCTACAGCAGGTACCCCTAGTATCGCACAAGGAACGAAGATAAGATTCAATGCTAAGGAAGGAATGATCTATGGTGGATTGACTATTAGCTGTGAGAGAAGAGGTGGAAGAATAACTTATATTGCTGAGATAGATGGATCAGATCAATCATTCACAATAAATGTAGGTGAAGATAATATGTATGAGATCGGGGTATTTGTCAATGGTGTGTTGTGCGGAAGAACTGGTGATATACAAGTTGGTGCTTGGACTTTTGATCTTCCTTATAGTACACCAATTGGAACTGAATTCGTTGAGGTAGAAGTAAAGTGGATGGCTACACAGAATGCTTATCCAGATACAAGAATTCCAACAACAGTAAATAATTCTGATTATAGAAAGTTCGCTATTAGCGGAATGCAGCTTTGGGCGAGGAATCAATACAGATGAGCATACTAACATATAAAAACGCAGATGAAGGTAATACTAGTACAGCAACAGATTTAGATGGATACTTCAATGGATTGGCTACGAATAGTGGTGCTATAGATAATAGTAATACCAGAACAGAATGGGTATCAACCGAACATATTGATTGGGAAGATAAGCCACTAACAAGAGCATATCTACATAGAGATAATACAGCTAATGATGGAGCATATAGTGGTACAGGTTGGACTACAATAAGTCACGGTAATAATGGTAGTACAGAACAAACGTTTAGTAATATTGCTGTGGTACCGGGATCTGTGCTAAGAATGAATTTCAATTGTATAACTAATCCCTCAGCTAATAATTTAGATAATGCTTTAGGAGCAGATTATTTTTGGATAAAGATAGATTATAGATATGATTCAGGTTCGGGTAATACTTGGGAATATGCTGGATATTATATGAGATATGCTTTTGATAATATGAGAAGTGCTGTAGGTTTCCATACACCTCAGGCTGGATATAGAATGATAAGCGGAACGTTTATCTACATACCGGGATATACTGGAAATATAAATGGAATGAGGGTACAGATCAAAGTAGAGGATGGTGATTGTGCTTTGAACATAGATAACTGGCAACATCAGTTGAGGGTGATAGGAGCATAATGGCTTACGTAAAACAACATACGATAACTAATGGTCAACCAGCACAGGCTGTACAGGTAACTGAGAACTTTGAAGATGTAAAGAGATACATTGATAGAGGGATCATACAGGCAGATCTGTCTAATGCTAGTGTTGATGCTCCTGAAATTGTGAGAGGAGAAATCAATGCTTATACTAGAGATCATCAGTTTACTTGTGGTGATGGATACGGAATTTTTCTAGATAGTAATACTAGAAACATACAGCCTATGACGAACCTGACTAAGTCTGAATACTTACCGTATTGGACTAATCAGGCTAATGGTGCTTCTGCTCCGGGAGATAGTCACCCTATCAGTATATTGAATACGGTACCTCATACGTTCAAGAAGATTGAATTGACAAGGAGAGCATTGGTAACATATAGATGTTTGATATTTGTTTATATCAATAAGAATAAGTGTGTGGATGCTGATGATAATTCAATTATACCAGAGCATAGATATACTACATACTTGTATTTGACTAATGATAATACAGCAGCATCTGCGGCTACGACAACTAAGGGAAGGTTTTTTGATGAATGTGCTTTCAGTAATAGTTGGGCTGGAGGTCCTAGTAGTTGGGCTGGTCCAGTAGATCAAGATCCTATGAGAGATGGTGGAGCAGGAGACGGTTACGCTAATAATATAAAAGACTGGAATTATAGAAGGAAGTATCAGGTAACTAAGACTTGGGATCTCAATGCGGGAACATATTGTTTCGGTGTAATGTCGGATGTTCATCACGATAATGGTTATACGTCACCACATAATATAACCATAGAAGTTGAATATGTTGGTAGCAACATTACGTAATTTACAAAAGGACTATTATTATGGCGAGCGAATACGATATCTATAAGAAATATACTGCTGGACAGAGAGCAGGGAATATGGCTAGTGGAGCAACTAAAGGATTACAGACTGGAGCAATGTTAGGTTCAGTTATACCGGGTGTTGGTACTGGTGTAGGAGCATTGGTTGGTGGAGGATTAGGTGCTTTAGTTGGTGCTGGACAACAGAAACAATTGACACCTTATGAAGAAAAGAATTTTGAAAGACTGGCTGAATTAGAAAAGAAGATGGCTGCTGGTACATTAGGTCTAACTGAAGAAGAGAAGAGACTGATGTATGATATAGCAGAGACTAGAGAAAGAACTGCTAGACAAGCGGCACAAGAACAGAGAGGAAAGATGGCAGCATCTCAATTCCAAGGTGCTGGTGCTTCGTTTATGGAAATGGCTAAGGCAGATGAGATGGCAGTTGAAGCTGCTAGACAGACTGGTATAGAAGTAGGTAAAGCAGATCTAATTCAGAAAGCTAAAGAAGAACAGGAATACTGGGGTAGATTAGCAGCGATGTCAGCAAGGGAAGCTACTGAACACGAGAATGCTCAAGAAAGAAATAAGGAATCTTTGAATGCTATCAATGAAATTATTGCTAGTGAGATTACTACAGGTGGAGCACCGGGATCTGGGACTGGAGCAGTTCAAGGATTAGCAAAGAAATTTGGTACTGATACAGTAGAGATGGAAGCTTCTATCAAAGCATTACAAGATAATCCAGAACTGTTACAGTTACTTATTACAGCAATGGGGAAAAAATAGATGGCACAATTAGCAACGATAAATCCTGAATCAGGTGTATATGCGATCACGTATATTGATACACAGTATAATCCAGAGACTAAGATAGTTGAAGGAACTACTGGTAAGAAGTATGCTTCTACCTATATGGGTGCTAGATCCAGATGGTGGGATCTATCTATGGCTCAGGCACAGTTAGAAGCTAAGGGTGTTGCTGAACATAATAAAAGGGTACAACAAGAAATTCTAAATTTACAGGATGCTAGAGCAAATATTATTCAGGGTATTCCTCAACGTTATGATACAATGTATAAACATCATAATGCTCAGCAACAGATGAGAAAGGAATGGAATGCTGGATCAGGTGATATATGGTCTACGACTACACAGCAACCAAGAACTACTGTAACTACTAGACCTCAGAATAGATACATAGGTCATAGTGGTAAAGGTGCTTATTATGTAAGAAGAGATGTACAAGGTATACTGTCAGGTGTGACTAGTCCAGTAGCTAAGGCTGCTTCATTAGATGCTGCGAGACAAGTAGGTACATTAGGGAAAGATGATAATTCTATGGACCAA
>TARA_R100000781_G_scaffold94684_2_pt1 | contig 19430 bp, 31 predicted proteins | sample TARA_R100000781 | Tara Oceans TARA_R100000781 (sample SAMEA2623385) | marine metagenome | biome: marine biome (ENVO:00000447); feature: deep chlorophyll maximum layer (ENVO:xxxxxxxx); material: "saline water (ENVO:00002010), including plankton (ENVO:xxxxxxxx)" | depth 60 m | reverse complement strand
ATGAAAAACCTTTAGGATCGTATGCTGTTCCAGATACTGCCATTTTATGACTCCTTTTTTGTTAAATTATACTGCTTCAAAAGTTTGAACAGTTAAAGTTATTATTGCTCTTATCTTATTATCTTCCTCATCTTTTTCATATTCAATAGACTGAACTTGTCCCCCAAAATAATCTGTTCCATCTTTAGCATTATTATCTGGAGCAAATAATCTTTTAATATGTTCAGCTATGTTTGATACTTGTTTAAAATTTTTAACATTTATCTCTCCACCTAAATTAATTTCATAAATAATAGATAGAGTTACTTCCCTTTGTTGTCCACTTGCAAAAGTTTCTACTAAGTTATCTGATAATGGGTTTATTACAATACTAGATGATCCCTTATGGCTGTCCATATAAACAGGAATAGATAGCTCTCCTCCAATAGTTTTCCTCATATTAGATAACACCCTATCATAAATAATATTTGTGTAATCTATAGCCATTAAACTCTTCCTACTCTTCCATATTTAATAGGTTGTGTTCTAGTAGCTATTCTAGGGTTTGTTTCAAGTTCCCATTCATCATTAGTTGTATATACCCCATCAGAGGCTAAAATTTCCATATTATTACCCGCTATATCCCAATTCCCACTAAGAGTCTGGCTATCAATTATTTTATTGATTTTTAAACCATTACTAGCTTTTCCATAAACATCAAAAGTAATACTAGATGCAGAGCCATAGCTAAGAGTTCCCCCAGAAGTAATTTTAATTTTTAATTTATCCCATTGGGTAGGAACACCCCTAACATCTATAATTGATCCAGTTGTGTTTGAATGAATTGAGACTTCTTTTATAATTCCAGTAAGTTTTTCACTAGTTTCATCTTGATATAAAACTATATTTCCATTTCTTATTTTATCTAAATCTCCAGTTCCTTCATCATTAGTAACCCTAGATTTTAACTCATTAGCTTTTTCTAAATCATAGGGAGCTATAAGGTAATAACAAGCCATAGCCGCTGTAGATAAAACAATAACCTCTGGAAAATCATGTCCAGTAGCAGATGCAGTAGAAACACCTTTTCTTTTATAAATAGGGACTCCAGCAACAGACCTAACATAATCACTAGCTCTGGATATAGCTGTAGAAATATGTGTACTAAAATCTATTCCAGATTCAACAATAGATGAATTAAGGGTATTAGCTGATCCTCCATTTTGAAATAATTCAAGTAAATCAGTTGTAGAATTATATTTATATTCATTATCTGCATTAGGTGTATCAGCAACTAGAGTCATTTCAACACCATCTACATAACATTGATCTATTGTACCAGAATCATATAAATAAAATAAATGAGTTGTCCCACTAGCAACCCAGTTACTAGGTAATATTCTTTTAGAATCATATTGATCTATACTAGGAACTAAAAATCTAAGATCAGCACCATCACAATAACTAAACTCACTCATGCTTCTGCCTCTGGTCTTATTGGGTTATCAATTATATCTATTTCTAAACTTTTTATCATTTCAATTAAATCTATTAGCATTTCTTTTTCCTCATAACATTGATTATCTATAATAATATTTGTTAAATCTAAATGCTCTGCTATTCTTTTGCATTTTACAATAATCTCAAAAGCATTAAAATCTGTATCTAGTGTTGTTGCTATTTCTGTGATCTTTTCCATGTTAAATAATCTGCCGCTTCATGTGGGTCAAAAATTGTTGTTATTAATCTATTGTCATCATCTCCATATTTAGGATCAATTATTGTTACAGGACAATTAAATATATTTTTATCATCTAAGCCGTTTCTTGTAGCATATTCATCCATCCTCTTAAAACTTCCTACTTGTAAGGCATGAGAAATTAACCCAGAACTGGGGTCTTTTAAAACTTGATAACCAGAAACATGTATATGTCCCGCTGTTAAAATGTGATCTCTCCACCCCATTTGAATTGCTCTACTAATAGCATGAGCAGTATTCCACATTGAATGTCCCTTAAACTGATGCCTTGCATTAACCCTTACTTGCTTTTTATTAGGAAATTTTAAATTGATTCTTACTCCATGATTTGAATAAACTGTTTCACTATTTCTAATAATAAACTCTAATGGGTCGCCATCTCCAGACCATACATCATGATTCCCCCCTACTAAATAGAGCCATTCTAAACTTTTCACAAAATGCTCTGAAAGCATCCATGATTCTTTTGCTGTGGTAGTTTGATTTGCATATAACCTAGCCAATCTTCCTATCCAGTTGTTTTGTATATCTCCCAAATTACCAGCAAACATTCCATCAGTTTTATTAATTAAATTTGTAATAGAAAATATTTCAGATAAATCTGTTCCATCATCATCAACATGAGGATCACCAAAATGGGCAATTCCTATAGCTCCATCTATATTTATATTTATATTTACTATTTTTTCATAAAAATCTCTTTTTTGTTTTACCTTAAATTTTTTAACTCTATATTTAATTAAATCCTCAATATCCATCTCTTTATTAGGAGGAAATTTTTCTTGATTAAAGTCTTTATTATATATAATATTTGTTTTTACACTTCTTCTTTTACAATCTAAACAACTATATCTCTGTTTATCATATTGAGTTCTTCCATTTTTATGTATTCTAATAGAATTACAATAAATACAGCTTAATATGTTTTTATCTTTATCATATATTTTAGAACCTTTCTCTTTGGGAGTTACTTGCATATATCCAAAAATTTTTCTACTGTCCCTTTACCGCCCAGAGTATTATAATATTTTTTCCAATATTTAGCCTGTTCTTCTAAGGTTTTTGGAAGAGGCTTGGGGACTCTTCTATAATGAATCCTACACATAATAATACTAAATGCAAGATTTGTTGTTAATAAAAACTCTAAATCTTCTTTTTGTGCATTTGCTAACACAAAATGATTTAAAAAACAAATGTTTTCTATTTCACTCATTAACTTAGGTCTATAACATAAATAATTTTTACAAATATCTATTGCTGTATCTCCTTCCATTTGAAAAAACCCCCTAGCAATAGGATTTCCAAGTTGCATTAAATATTTATATCTAGATTCTACTAAACCAGTATTATAAATCAAATTAACAGCTTTATCAGAATAATATTTAGAATCTAATCTTTTTAAAACATTTTCTATTATATCTAATATTTGATCTTTATCCATTATTTTTTTTCTTTTTCTAGAATCTTTTTTATTTTATCAAACATTTCATCATCTTTTTTAGTTGGAGTAATTTTTACAACCATTTTAGCAAACCAAAGTATAGCTCCAGCTTTTCCTCTTTTTGAAACCACTCTATCAACCCACTTAGAAAATAAACTCATTTTTAACTCTCCTTATTTAACATTTTTTTTAGTCCATTAAAGACCACATCTAGCAATATATCATCTTTATCACTAGGAGACATTTTAACGGCTTTTTCAAGCACCATAAAGGCTAATAAAACCCATTCCCAGTTATTACTCAACCATTCCATTTGTTACTCCTTTACTTTTTTAATTTTGTAATATAAATAAATAATATTCATAACCGCTATAGCTATACCTAAGAAATACGGCAACATATCCATAAAGACTATTACCTGACTTGTGAAACTTGCTCCTGTTACTTTTAAACTATCCATTAATGTTTTCCATTTATTCTTGAAAGAGAGCCATCTATTCTTGATACTTGATTATCTAAATCATTTATTTCTTTTGTTAAAGCATCAAACTTTCTATCAAGTTTATCATCAGATTGATTCCATCTATTAATTAATTTTATAATCATCCCTTCTGTATTCTCTAATGTCTCACTCTGACCTTTATTCTCAACTTTTAAATTTTCTAATGTCTCTTGTTGTTTGGCAGACTTATTAGATAGCGAAATAACCAGATAAACAAACATAGCTCCTACAACTCCAATCATCCCAGCTTCGCCATATACTGCCATAAAATCCATTATTTCTTTTTCCTTTTCCTCCAACTAAGAGGATTAATATTGAGTTCTTTTTCATAAAACTTTAGTTTATTTTCAAGCTCTTCTAATTGTGTAGATTCTTCCAACTGATGTTTACCAACAAGCATCCGTATCTCAGCATTAGCCTCCATAACCTCATCTTCAAGGCTTGAAATTCGCCCCTGCAAGTCCATCCAAGTGTAGCCAATACCAAAAATAAATACCCCAAGCTGAACCAATAACTTCCAGTTAATAGTAATGTAAGCATTGTCATCAATAATCCCAGTACGATAAGACTTAGCAGTTTTAAATTCTTCATTCACTTTGTTCTTCTGGTGCTTTATCTAAAGCATATCCCATAACAGACCAGCCTTCACAGCTTGTTAGTAACATTCCCATAAAAATAAATTTAATAGGAAGATTATAAGATGTTGAAGTTACCCAGTTATTTTTTTTCTTCTTTTTCTTCACTATCTTCCTTTTCTACACTAGCTTTTAAAGCATCTACAAAGGCTTGTTTACCAAACCTAAGTTGTTGAAGATTAAATTCACTAGAACTAATTTTTCTATCTAAGTCAGCTACATGATTAATCATAACTTTTTGCTCATCAGATAATTCTGATTCTTTATACTCTTTATCAAAAAGATTAATCACTTGTTCTTTAGGCATTTCTTTTTCTTTTTTTGCCATTATTAACTCCTGTTGTTATTTGTTATTTATAAATCTTTATAATCCTTAATAGCCTCTGCTAATCCATCGCTATACTCTGTTGCTCTAGCTATATCATCATCATATCTTTTCTTTTCAAGCTCTAAATCAGATAGTGAGTATTCACGCTCTTGGTCATCTAACTTTTCTCCAGTTGTTGGATTCCAAGCATTTTGAACCATAGCTACATAATCTCTTTCTACCTTTGGCTCTGCCTTTGTTGTAACATTACCATCAGAATCTTTAACTTCTTCAACTGCTTCTTTAATTGTTTCTTTTTTCTTTGCAAAGTCTGCTGTTTTACCTTTCCTTGCTTTGTATTCTGACCAGTTCATTCTTATTCCTTATCTGCTTTTAGTTTATCTGACCATGCTTTCTTAACAGCATCAGTCCAAATTGCACCAGCTAAAGCCTTAATTTCATCTGATTCAGAAGAAATATCCATATCTGGTGTTAATACCTTTCTATGATAAGAATATGATATTTCCTTACCATCTTCCATAATTGAAGTTTTAGTTCTTACATTTATATGTTTGTAATCTGTACGAACCTCATAATCATCTTTTATTTGTTTTTCTAAAGCCATTTTATCTCCTTGTTTTTAATTCCACTTAATTATCCAATTAAGCTGTAAAATAAGTTATATTAAACATTATATTTCCATCATCAGTCCATTCAGATGCTTGTACATAAGTGGTTCCAGTAGTAGCATCCCAAAGATGTAAATAAACATTAGTTGTATTTATTACACCATATCCACCTACTGCTTGTCCAGCAGTAATAGCTAATCCACTAGCATACCCAACATTAAGTGGAGTATAGGCAGTAGCATGATTAAGTATTGTAAAAGGTAGCCCAGTTAACATAATATCACCAGAACAGCTCCCAATACTACTAGTTGTTATAGACCCCATTACAGTAACCTGTCTACCAATCTTAGTGTAAGAAACTGAACTTGCACTCATAGTCATTGGATTACTTCCATTGGTTTGTTTAATAACTATTGTTGCAGTACCTTCTTCATAAGAATCAAGAACTTCAGATGAAGATGAACCCGAATCTGGGGCAGGTTGAGTAGCTGAAAAATCAATTCCAGCACAATGAACTGTTGCCCCACTATCTTGAGCCATATAAACTGCTGTTACACTAGCATTCCCTAGAGTTACTGAATTAGCCGCTTGACCAGTCGCATCAGCACCTATAACAATAGAATTTGCACCTCCACCAGTTGCACTTTCTCCAATAATAACATTATCATTATCTGTCGCAGTACCTAAAGAAGTATTTGCCCCAACAAAAGTTCCCTCTCCATTTCCATCTGCATTTGCACCAGCTTGATACCCAATAGCTGTGTTATTAGTTTCTCCTCCATCTAATTGGTGTAATGCTTGGTATCCAACTGCTGTATTATAACTTCCAGTTGGCAATTCATCTAAAGATTGATACCCTACAGCTGTATTTCCAGCTCCAGATGTTAGAGCAATTAAAGCGTTTGAACCAATAGCTACACTGCCATTTGCGGCACTTGTTAATGCCCCTTTTAATGTTTCTTTACCAAGTGCAACACAATAAGAAGCATCTCCTGCACCAGACAAAGACTCATAGCCTAAAGCTGTATTCCCAGCATTTGTATCAAAATTTCCACCAGAACTATGCCCCACTAAAGTATTTTCGCCACCAGTTGTAATTGCATCTCCAGAATAAGCCCCAATTGCAGTATTGCCATCTCCACTTGTTGTTGCATTTAGAGTATTTACTCCTAAAGAAGTATTTTCATTAGCTCCATTTAAATTTCCCATAAATGAATAAGAACCAATGCAAGTATTATTATTAGATTCAGCGTCAGCCCAATCTCCACCACCAGCAGACCATCCCACAAAAACATTATCCCTATGCGCCCTTGTACCCTCATCTGCTTGATACATAGCGTGATACCCAATCGCAGTATTTCTTAAAAGAGTAGATCCTTTCTCAAGAGCTTTGTAGCCAATAGCTGTATTTTGGTCTCCAGTAGTAATCCCGTTTCCAGCAAGATACCCCATAAAGACTGAACCAATAGCAGAAGTAAGACTTGCTCCAGCATCTTTACCTACAATAACTGTCCCATTTGCATCATCGTGGTTAATTGCAGTTCCAGCATTTCTACCTATTAAAACACAATCTGATTGACTTGTTATGGCATCACCAGCGTTATTTCCAACTACTGTATTAGAACCTCCGTCTGTAATTACATATAATGCTTGATAACCTATTCCAACATTACTTGAATTGCTATTTCCACTAGATCCTTGACCAGCTCCAGAACCTACCATTGTGTTATTTAAACCAGTCGCATTATGAAAAGAGGCGTTTGAACCTATAGCTGTATTATTGCCTGTTCCATCAGACGCATTGTAAGTATATCCAGCGGCATAGCCTATTGCAGTATTCATATCTCCAGTAACATTTGTTTTTAATGCTTCATATCCAAGAGCAGTATTAGCTTCTCCTGTTGTATTCGCAGTTAAAGCCGTATATCCAATTCCAAGATTCCATCTTCCAGATGTAAGAGCATTTAAAGCAGTTGAACCAATAGCTACAGTTCCATCCGCAGTAACTGCACCTCTCATAGCTTCGCTACCTATTACAACACAATAATCTGCACCATTAACAGCTCCATCAAATGATTGATGTCCTACTACAACATTATCTCTCTCTGTATCAAAAGCTCCTCCAGCACCATCTCCTATTAAAACATTATTATTTCCTGTTGTAATAGCATCTCCAGTCTGATAGCCAATGGCAATATTTTCATCGCCTTCTGTTAAAGAAGCAAGAGCATTATATCCAAAAGCTGAATTGTATAAAGCTCCAGATACAGCACCAGTTCCCATAGCATTATGTCCAAACACAGTATTACCATCAGAGCCATTATTAGAACTAGCATTAAAGGCAGTATATCCAAATACTGTATTATTTGAATTGTTATCATTATTACTCAATGAAATGCGAGAGTTGGCATCTATTTTTAAGCTACCAGTCCCACCATTTAATTCTAATATAGTATCAGCTACTAAATCTAATGTTCCATCTGCTGATTGATGTATATAAGTACCATCATCTCCAAATTCTAGCCTATTTGTACTAGTAATCATTACTGCATCAGTTGCTAAAGTAATTGGGAATGTAGTACCATTATCCCCATCTTTTAATGCTACATGAGTTGTTCCATTTCCCCCACCATTATTATCTACATGTAATAATTGTTCATAAGATGATGCTATTGATTGTGAGCCTAAAGCCGCCATTGTGTTCTCCTTTCCATGAGAGTTTTTCCTAGTCTATCTTCTAGGGGTTATCAAATTCTAAATATGTTCTTCCTTCTGCGTTCCAAGCCTGTAATTGATCTGCCCAATTTGGAGTATCTCCTGCGAAATCTCCCACTAGTCCAGCTAAACTTGATTGAGTTGAGCCTGTTGCAGTTGCAAAAGCTAATTTTAAAGCAGAATTAACAGATAGATTAGATGTCCCAGCAGTAGCATTTGCCCATGCTCTTAACATAGAAGTAATAGAGCCAGTATGCCCAGCAGATTCAAGTCCTAGTCTTAAACATGTGTTAAATGATTTCCCAGTAGCATCTGTTCCAGCTAAGTCTGCAAAATATTCTTTTAATATTGTATTATTACTTAATGCCATATTTTATTTGATTAAGGGTCTAAATAAATAGACCCCTAATCAGTTTATTTAGTTGATCAAGTAACCTTGTGTTGCATTTCAACACCATAAGTATCAGCTAATTCTACAGAGCCACAAAAAATTGACCCTACATAATCAGTTTTTAATCTTACAGCATCTCTTTCAACTTCAACTCTCATTAATTGCCCTGCATAACCAAAACCAAGAGCCATTTTTGAGAAACATGCACCTATCGCATTATTTGAAGAGATTGAAATCTCTGGTGTTGTATAAACATCAACTCCAGCTAATGTACCTAAGAATCCAGTTTTAAGCATATCAGATTGAGAAGTTGGTGAGCCACCAAATTGATCAGATGTAACTAAATCATTTGATAGTCCATAACTCCCATATACTGCTCTAGGATTGTGTACAAAAGCGTATGGTCCGGGTGCTGAGTTTGCTTGAAGTGTTCCCAAAGCCGCAAAGATGTCATCTACAGAAATTCCATTAGATGTATCATTTGAAGTGTTTGAAAAGTTATCAAAATTTGCTACAATCAAACTATCAACCTTAGCCGCTATAGCGTTTCCTACTAGCTGACCACTAACACCAGTAATGTCATTAGCATTTGATAGTACAGCTTCATCATGAATAGGCACTCTGATTGAATACATATCTAGAGTGATTGTTTTCTTTACAGAATCTAATTCAGTAGCAGTTATTGCTGTTGAATCATGCTCTGAGTGAGCCGCCACATCTGCACTTGTAACTGTTGCACTTCCTAAGTTGTAAACTGGGAATGTAATTGTGTCTGCTTTGTCTCTTGATTCAGTCATCACCAAAGGCATACAAACATTAGCCTTGCTGAAATGAACCATAGCATCTGATAGGACTTCTACCAGCGACCCAGCGAAATCTCCTGTATCTCCTGTTGCCATTTTTTATTTCCTTCTAAAGATTTTATCCCATTGTGCTTGGCTTATATGGCTAAATGATGATCTAATAGTGTTTGGTGTCTTATCTTTACCTACTGATAAAGAAAAACCATCCTCTAAATTAACATCCTTGCCATCTAATTGATAAATCATCTCTCCATCTTTGGTATGCTGAGTAGTTACTCTGCCAGAAGTAGGGTCTACAAACCCATCTAAGCTAGTTGCTTTCTTAGGCTTGGTTCTGCCTAAAGGCATTTTTAACCTTGTTGTAGATTGATTCATCAATGTTGCCTTTTTGATAGTCTCTAGCCGCATCTAAGAGGCTTCTATAGCCTTGTGTTGATGTAGCTGGAGAAGAACTATCCACAGATGGAACATTGTTATTATTATTAATTATTTTTGCATGAACTACTTTTAATTGTTGGTAATTCATACCTTTAAAAGCCTCCCTATCTTCTTCTGGGAAGTCTGTAAGCATTTTATCAATTTCAGTATTTTCAAAAGAGACATAATTTTCATATTTAGGCATAATATCATCTAGTTTTGTCTTAGCCTCTTGATATAATTTCTTATATTCTTCTTTTTTCTCAAGCTCTTCTAGTCTTTGATTCTCAAATTTCTTTTCAAGCTCTACTGCTCTTGATTCAGCTTTAGCAATTCTTTCTTTCTTCTGCATGATTTCACGCAATAACTCAGATTCTCGATTGCTTAAAGATTCTGAACTATCTTGGTTTTCAGTTCCCAACTCTTGCTCTTTCTCTTGAGCTACTTCTGTTTCAGACATAAAGTCTCCTATTATTTAATCTAATATAATACATTTATAAACTTTTATAAAATAATCATCTATAAAGAAATGATCTTTTTCTTTTTTCTTTAATTTCTTGCTCTGCTTTTTTAAAAAAATCTTTTGTATTTTTTTTAAGATTCTTAAAGTCTTTTCCAGACTCAACATCTCCTCCGATACTAAGCTGTTCTTTTCTTGTAAGTTTATCCCACACTCTTGTGTGCATTACAGCATTTAATCTTCTAGATAACTCTGGTTTTGCACCTATCATTTTTTAATCTCCATAAATCCACTCCATTTTTTCCCTAGACCTTTTTACTTTCCCTGCTTTATCAACAAAAATCATTTTTGATCTATTTAACACAACTGAATACCCAAGCTCTTCCCCATAAGCACCATCAAGACTTTTATTTATATGAATTAAATCAATCTTTTTATGGACTGCATAAGAGCCAACATCTTGTAAGTGATTATACTTACCTCCATATTTAGGATTTAAATACTCTCCCATTCTAAAAAACTCTCCACTGCTCAAGCCTTTATCTTTAACAATATTTCCAACTAAAGAATTTCTTTCAGCTTTTAACATAGCTTCAACATCTGTAAAATTTGCAGTTTTTGATCCATTTTGCATGGTAAATTTAACTATCCAACCATTAGGATTTCCTAATTGTTCTGGCGTTCCTCTAGCGTATCCATTAGCTGTGGCAATAGATTCTCCTCCTTTTGTTCTAGGATTTGCACAGTAAATCCCATCCCCATAATAACCTTTTCCGCTATATGTATCTTTGCTTTTAAAATAAGATTCAGCAGATTTTTTATCAACATTAATACCCCTGTAATATACATCCCCATTACCCTCTGTTCTTAGTATTTTATTAAATTCTTTATTAGTTACTGATTTAGGTTTTTCCCACATCCCTTCATCTTTTAAATATTGTTTAAGTAAAAAATTTTGTCTACCTATATCACTCCCCCCTGTAATAGCTTCATTAATACTCCATATCATATTATCATACATGTCCTCTAGTGTATCACTTGCGAAATCTGGATCAGTATATATTTTATAATATGCTTTTTTTGCTAACTCTGGATTTTTTTGATAATTATCTAAAAAAGTTTTAGAATGTTTTAGTCTTTCAGCTTGATTTGCTTTTGTTACATCATAAGGAGAATCAGCTATACTTTTATTATATGCTATATCATCTAATCTTGCTGTTTTAATTGCCTCATCAAAAGATTTATTTCTTGCTCTAGTATTTTTTTCTAATTGAGTGAGCTTCTTTTTCTTTACTTGTTTAGGTTTAGGAGTTGGTTTCTTAACTGGAACTGCTTTTTTAACTGGAATTGGCTTCTTCTTTTTTCTTAATAGTGGTTTATCTAATCCTTTAGCTGTATAATTAGCTGGAATTAATTGACATCTACAATTATATCTGCATATACTAAAACCAGATTGAGGTAAACCAACTGTTTGCCAGAACTCAAGAGAGTCTACTTGTCCCTGTCTAGGTTCACAATCTGCACAAACTTTAGTATCCCCCACACTCTGCCATCTAAATTGTTTAATCCCTGCTTTTGTAAAAGTTGCTCTGGATGAGTTTCCAGCGGATATACCTACTCCAGTCTTAACAGTATTCTTTATTTGGTTTCTATAATTTCCAAATATTCTTCCCCCAGTTTTAAGATCATTTAGCAAGACATTCTTAATAGCTTTATTATCCATGCCAGATGCATTCATAGTAGAGACTAACTCTTGTAGGGTCATAGTAGTTTCTCCAGCAATAGTGGATAACTGCTCTCCTATAGTGATAGTCATGTTAGGCATTTTTAATTAGCTTCTCTATTCTTAGCTCTACTGCTTTTAAACATTGTTTCTCTGCCTTCTTAGTAATACCAAACCATTCTCTTTTAGGTAATCTTCCTGCTCCTGTTTGATGATATAATCCTATTTGAGCATTAGTAACACCATCTCTTTTTTGTTTCTTGCCCGGATGGATGTTTACAAATGGCTTTGCTTTAGTTGCTCTTGATCTTACTAAGTGCCTCATCTTATCTTTATCTACTAACACTTGATCACTTCCTTTTCTAGCAACAGTTGCTGGTTTAAGTTGTTTCATCCCCTTGCCATTTGCATCAGTACCTACATTTAGTCTTTTAAAGTGATCTTTTACTATTATATCGCCAGAAAAGTTTAATTCCTTGCTTAGGTCTAGCTTAATCTTTTTAAGATCAAAATTCTTATCTATTTGAATACCTTGTTTCATAATTGCTTAATTACTTTACTAGCAAATTTCTTACCCTCTTTAGATGCTGTCTCTATTTCATCTATATGTTCTTTTAAAAAAGCATCTCCTAATGCTAATAAATATCCTTCTGGGTCTAACAATAATTGATCTATATCTATAACATTTAGAATATTATCAGCATTTCTATCTACTTCTTCATCTAATACATCTAATTTATCTAGGTAATTACTGATCAACTTTGCCAAGTTTTCTCAATCCTTCAAATGCTGGAGCTTGTGGGGTTTCTGGTTCAGTAGGTTCTGGTTTTTCTTCTTCTACTTCTTTTATCTTTTGATCTAGCTCTTCATCTGTTATATCTGGGTTAAAATGCCTCATTAAATCTTTCTTTGTAATTAAATCATTCTCCATCATAAACAACAGTTTATCTTTCTCTGCTGACCAATCATCTGGAAAACTTGCTTCTGCGAAGTCTACAGCATAGGACTCATCAAAAGATTTTCCAGTATGAGTTTCTATTATCTTTCTATCAACATTATATCTCATCTCTTCAAACTCTTGGAACAATGGTATATCTGATTCCCTGCTTTCTATGTTCTCTATACTTAGGATTTTTAAGGCTTGTCCACTAGGGATCTGCCCCTGCTCTCCCCATCTAACAGATAGAGCATGATTTTGTCCAGTAACATTTAATAACTGTTTAATACTTTCTATCATACTTGGTATGTTTGAGGGCGGAGATACAAATTGCATGGAGCTTCCTTCTGGAAGAGAAATTAATCTATCTACTCCCCATTTTAAATCTGGAACTGCTTGATCTATTCCAGTAATAACTGGAGAACCCATTTGATAACGAGTAGCTAACATTACTTCTGTAAAAGCTATTGAGGCATGTAGACTAGCAAACACAACGTCATAAGCATGATATGGATAAGATGCCCTACTAATAGGATTGATTCCATAAGGATTGATCATTTCAGTATTGTCCCCTATAGGGTGCATCCTACCTTCTAAATCAAATTTAAAGTGCATCCCCTGTTCTCCATCCCTATCTTCTGACCAAAAAACAAATTGCCTATCCCCATTCTCTTTTTTCTCTATCTCATAAGAGTAGCCATGAGGCTCACTTTCTCCTATGTGATAATATTCTTTAACAAATGGCAATAGATGATACTCTATCTGTTGTCTCCTTTCATTCCATGTAGACTTCATGTGCATATTACCCAGTAACCAACATAGCTCTGAAAAAGCTCTAGATTGTGAATTGAGATGATAGGTGTAATTTAAATATTCTTCTGCTAGTTCCCCTCCTACATATCTATCAGCGGGTTTTTTATATAACATCATTCTAGCTTTAGCAAATCTAGGAACTAATCTAAGAGGTAATACTGGAATCTGGCTTAATGATACTCCAGAAAAGTATTCTTCTATGTGGGTTTCCATATTCTGATTATAATAAAAGTCTAATGCTGTTTCTCTTTTGGCATACTCTTCATTTAATAAAGTATCTTCTGCATTCTTAACACTATATAATACTGCTTTTCTTCCCAGATTTGGGATTGTTATTTTATCATGATATTCCATTTTACCATTCCATACTTAGAGGTTGTCTATTAACTATAGGATGTTTATAAGCTATATAGTAGCTACTTGCATCCAGCATATGAGTGAGCTTTATATCACTCTTATCTATCTTCCCATCCCTTGTGCGTTGGACTTGCTCTAAGTCTTTTATTAAAAATCTACATCTAGGGTCTACTGTCATCCTAATTTTACCATTAGTATCTTTCAACATTCTATTTAATGCGTTTAATCTATCTATTACTGGAGGATTAGCCTTCTTAGATATTACATTATAACCATGATCCCTTAGAATTTGATGATCCGAACGATTGCTTGAAGTTGATCTGGCTGATCCTGCACTATCTGGATAAACTGGAATATTAGGAGCTATCTTCTTCATGGCTAAAGCCATTTCATTGGTATTTGAGTTAGTTAATCTGATCTCATCTAGGTAATGAATAGACCCATCAGAATACTCTACTATAAGAACTGCACTCATATAATCAACATTGAAATCTAAGCCCCATGCTAATCTATCTGTAATCTGCTGTGCCTTTTTAATGTGGACACTTCTATCAAAGTTATAAGCCGCTCTATTTCCAGTTGTTTCAAATGATCCTAAGAACTCAGTTTTAAATGCCCTTTCATCCATCATTGATTTAGCTTTTTCTATCTCTTCTTTAGATACATAGCCCCCATCTACTGTGGTATAATGCCATGATTCCCAATCTGGATTGCCCCCTTGTCCTAACATGTAGACATCATATAAGTGATCATAACCATTAGGAGTGCCTATAAATAAAGCCTCTCCATCTGTAGTGGTAAGCATAGGATAGATGATTTCATCCCAAACATGGGGCTTTATATATGAATACTCTTCCAGAACAACCATATCTAACCCTGCCCCTCTTAAATTGTTCTCTTGTTCTGCCCCCTTAATAGCTATCTCTGAATTATTAGGCAGTTTAATTAATAGCTCACTCTCATTGATTTGGCAATCTTGATTTCTAAATATAGACCTCATGAGCTTCCAAGTTGTTGTCTTTCCTTGTCTATAAGTAGGGGTAATTACCCATCTTCTCTCATCAGATTGAATAGGCTTAGTGAGTAGCCAGATTAAACTTAAATGAGACTTACCAAATCTTCTTCCCGCTACAAGAACTTTTCTTTTAGCAGTAGAATCAATAATTTCTTTTCTTTTTTTATCTATATTCCAGCTAATCAATGGACATTATCTGAATAGGTTCTGATTTATGGGTAACTTCCTTAAACTCTCTACTCTTACCCTCTAAACGCTCTACAATAAATTGTATTGCCCTCATATCTCCCCTTTCAGCTAATTGAAATAGCTTACTAACAACTTTAGCTCTTCTTTCCACATCATTTATTTTAGTATAACTGTAATCTTTTATAAGATCACTATATGCACTTCTCCTCCCATTAGGGTTTCCAGACTCGCCCTTTTTCCATCTCTTTCCTAATGTATTGCCTTTAGCAAACTCTCCATTTGGTCGTCTGTTCTTGGTTTGTTTAGTTTTACTCATACTCTACTAAAGCCATAACATAGGCTGTATTAATTTTATCTATTAATTCTTTTACTTTTGGAGTGTCAATTTCATATACATCAAACTCTAACCTATAACAGTTCTGAGTTTTTAAATTCTTAATTCCAACTAATTCACTAGTTAGAACCACCCCTTCTTCTTTTTTTGGAGGCAACTTTCCTTACCCTTTTTTTTATTTTATACTTTTTAGGCATATAAAACTAATATAATTATACTTTGTAAGTTAATTTATCTCCATGCTCTTTTACAATACCTCTTAAAATACAATCTCTAAGAAATACAGCCTCTGATTCTGTTTTTAAATCCAGCTTACTTCTTAGCTTAACTAACTCCATATAATCTTTATTAGTGGGTGCTAGTTCCCCATCAAAGAATCTCATATGAAATACAATCTTGTCTGCTGTGTCGGTGTGCTTTCTGCCATCTACAATAACATTAAATAACACCTTACTATCATCTATATCCCAATAATAGAGGCTTTCCTCTATATGATGTGTAGGTCTTCCCCAGATATAAACCTTAACTCTAACTCCTCTTAAATCTTCTAGTGTGATGCTACGCTCTTTTCTGAAATACAAGCTCCCTTCTCCCTCTAGTCTATCTAAGTTTAATAAAGTTTTATTGTTTATCTGATAAATTTCCCCATAAACAGAACTTCCCTCATTCATAATAGCCGCTGGAAATCCATATCCAGTTTCTATCAATGTTAATTCTGGAAATAAAAAGTGCTGAACAAATTTAGAATCTTTTAAATAGTGATGGTTATGTCCCCCCATCTTTAAAGTACCATATACAAATACAAACATTATTTTATCTCCTTATAGTTGATCCATCATTAGCTAAATACTTTTTAAATAATTCTCTCTGTTTATCCTTCCAAGAGTATCTAGGAACAAAATTAGATACTGTTTTTTGATATATTCCTAAGTCCTTATTATAGTAAGATGATTTCTTTTTAATTGGTTGTGTAATAGTGATAGTTTTAGTTCTTCTAGATAATGTTCTAGTGTTAATCCTCATCATAGTATTTGCTTTAATGCTTATCGGCTCATATATGCCCCAATTCCCTGCATTAATTATAACATTGGTACTTCCATAGACTATGACATCTAGCTCTGAAATATAAACCATTTCTAATGGGTTATTAGCTTTAACAATATACACATAATTTGGATACTCTAAATCTGCCCAAACAATAGCAACTCTACCCCTAACTAATGGCAATCTATTTTCTGAAAAATCTTTTGCAGATTGCGATGTTTCATATAGTCTAAAAATAGCCTCAGAATCCACTTGAGCATATCTTTCCATCTCAAACTTACTAAAAAGCTCTTTGTGATTATGTATAGAGCCATTATGAGTACCTATAGTATTTCCTGCCCTTATTGGATGATTATTTTTATTTATACTAGGAGAGCCTAAAGTAGCATATCTAGTATGACCCATTAAACAAGTGATATTTTTTGTAATAGAATCAATATTATTATCTACTTGATCATCTTCTAGGAATCTGTAAGCATCTTGATTCTTTTTACATAATAAATAATCCCCATGTTTATCTATCATAGCAAAGCCCGTTGCATGTCCACCTCTACTATCTGCCTCTATAAGCATTTCTTTAAAAGAGCTAGATATTTTTTCTAGCTCTTTTTTTGTTCTATCTTTTTGTTTTAAAATAATTCCTGCTAATCCACACATTTTAATTACTCCCTACATTATTAACTATTTCTGAATAATATCTTGATGTTGCTCTTCTTAACTCTTTTCCTTGAGTATTCATAGCTTTAAATCTTTTTAAGATTTCTTTATTAGCAAATGCTGTTTCTTCACATTGTTGATCTTGCCCTATGAAACCAATAGCTCTTCTGAAATGAAACAAACCATGCTCATTAGATTGAACAGTAGTGAATTTAACTGTTTTTGAATCTCTTGCTGAGTTCACGATTGCTTGAGTTAAAACAATCCATGCCCATAATTTATTAAAATTTAAAGTTCCTTGATGATAACGAAACTCTACAGAACCCCTAGTCCAAATATTTCTAAGATTCAAACCACAGTATCTAGTGTTCTGAGTTTTTCTTAATCTATGAGTTGCATTAGGTCTTCTATATTTATGATCTACCTCTGATTTAAGATTTTTTAAAACTCTTTTAGCTATCCATTTTGCTGACATGTCAAAACCTCTTCCACCAGCAAAAATTGCTCTTGCTGGAATAGTCCACCAACCATTTCCAACTCTCATTAGCCTTGATGGAGAAATTAATCTATAGATAATGTTCTCATATTTTAAAACAGTTTTAATAAGTCTGTTAAGAAATGATGTTTCATATTCTTTACTTATCATCATTTCAGCAGTAACATCATGATGAACATGAGTCCCACAACTTATATTAACAGTACAGCCTAAATCATTCATAAGTTTTAAAACAGTTTTTAACTGCCTCTTACCATCTTGACCATATAACTTAGGAGATACCATCTCATTTCTACCTAATTGAGAGTTATTTGTAGCTCTTACAGTACAATCCGGAACTATCTTCCAATAAGTAGAAGTATTATGATTATATCCTTCTACATAAGTAACAACATCTCTTAATCTTAGTAGTTCTGCAATTCGCTCTTTAGATACATTTGCTGGTCTTGAAAACTCTAGCTCTACTCCGAATGCTTTGTCGTTTTGAAATTTACCTTTTGTCATGTCTTGCTCCAATATTTAATATTTAATAACTATTCACATAACAATACTACTGATCCCAGCGGATAGATGCAAGAACTTTCTTTAACTCTTTAATTTTTTTTTATAAGGGTTTGCCTACTAGGTAGAATCCACCCTTTAGTACACCATTAGGATACTACTTGAACCCATATTTAGCTTTTTAGGGTCTAAGTAGTATATTATTACATTTTAGTAGGCAATTTTACAAGTCTCATTCCATAATTATTAATTCTATCTGGAATATTTAAGTTTTTTTTCATAATTAATTTATTATTTTTAAATGGATTATAATTTACCTCATGTTGCCATCTACCAAATTTTCTTTTTATAGTTACTATTTTTGGATGTTGTTTTTGTAGTGATTGAGCCATTTTCAATCTACCATCCTCTATTTCATATAAATCCTCAGTATTTCCACCGCTCATGGTCATAGTAGTTGTTTTATCTCCCATAAAAATATTAAATAAAATAGTACAATAGCCATCTTTTAAAATTCTAATAGATAAATCTGTATCTTCATTATATTTACCTCTCCATCTATACTTAACATCATTAGACAGTAGAATCATTGAGTAAACTCTAGTATTTAAGGTAAATGGAGGTCTTCTAGAACTATAAGGATTAACAAAAGCCATATAATTTAATCCTGCCATTGGAACATTTTCATATCTATCTACAAAGTCCTCTGAACATCTTAGGAATGATCCAGTCCCTAGAGCTAATCTTTTATTATTATTAAGTCTGTAAAAAGTGTTTATATTATCATCAAATATCCAATGTTTTTTTGCTCCTAGTTTTATGCTATGCTCCCAGACCCAATTTCTAGCAGGAATACTTCCTTGCCCTAAATTCCTAAATGGTAAGACTAATATTTTATCTGGATTAATTGTTGTGCAATAATTGTCATATTCTTGAGGCTCTATAACAATTTTATATGAAACTTTGATTTTATCAAAATTCCTAGCTGTTTTTGGATTGTCCCATCTTCCCTTAGATATTATATAAATCGGGTATTTAGGACTCATCTTCATCCTCATTTACATATAAATACTCTTTAGGGCTAAAATCTTTTTTAGGATAATTAATATATTGAGTTTTTTCTGTTATTGTTTGATCAATCAGTTTAGCAAATTTTTCTTTAGCCTCTTTTGTTAATAAATGTAGTTTAACTGTTAAATATGGTTTTACATCTTCATTTTTAAACTCTGGCATATTTTTCCAATGTTTATTCCAATGGTTAAAATCATCCATATTTTCAAATAATGATTCTTGCTCTTTTTTACTCATATCCGCTCCTAGATTAAA
>TARA_R100000781_G_scaffold113591_1_pt1 | contig 19516 bp, 43 predicted proteins | sample TARA_R100000781 | Tara Oceans TARA_R100000781 (sample SAMEA2623385) | marine metagenome | biome: marine biome (ENVO:00000447); feature: deep chlorophyll maximum layer (ENVO:xxxxxxxx); material: "saline water (ENVO:00002010), including plankton (ENVO:xxxxxxxx)" | depth 60 m | reverse complement strand
CTAAGGTTGTCCCTAAGGTTGGCCCTAAGGTTGTCCCAAAGGTTGGCCCAAAGGTTGGCCGTGTCAATATTTGCTTTTTTAAGCAAGTGGATCAAGACTTGACATCCCAAAGGACTTTTCATAACCATTACAACGGGAGGTTCTTTTTTTAGATAGGTCTTATACAACCATCCAATGTATTTCTCGGCACTCTCCCTATCCAAGGATTCGTTCTTGTAAAATACATCTTCCCATTTCTTTCTAAGAACAGGGATATATGCCTCTTGCTCTGGTGTAAGCGTTTCTAGTTTTTTCATATCTCTATTGATTTTTCCCTTGTTTTTCTTTAAGTGCCTCTATCCTCAATGAAATGTTGCCCATTTGGTCTGTCGTAAGGTCATAGGTCGTCAATGCCTTTGTAAGCACATCTATCTTCTCCGATTGCATTGCCTTTTGGTAAACTGCATCCGACATCTTTAATTTGCCAGATACGTTCTTTGGCTTTTCCTGCTTCGGTGGTGGTGTCTGCTTGGGTGCGGTCTGTTGTGGTTGTTGTGCGGTTGTTTGACCGTCTTTTGGAATACAGTTGAAATCCCTTGTTGAATCAAAGCGAAGCCTTCCGTTCTGGTCGTGTGCGGTAAGTTTTATTACCTTCCCATCCTTCATGTTCAAGTCCCATTTCCATTTGTCCAACTTGAAGTCAAAGGTTGTTTTTGCCTTTGTTCCCTCTACCTTGAATTCGTTTGGATAGAGTTGAAGGAATATAAAAGGATAGTTGTAGAGCTCTTTTCCGATTCCCCAATTGAACCCAGCCCTTTTGAAACTATCGGACGCAAGACCCTTTTCTTTTTCGGAAAAACTTTCCACCCCCGTATCTTCCTTTGGAACCCAATGCTTTTTTTCATCGTCCCAAATGGAGATTATACAGTTGTGGTTTTCACGGGTATGCTCCCTTTTCCAGTTCATTGCACCCACCGATTTATCTAGCCTATCCATGTCCACACGGGCATTTTTATAGGCAAGCAGGGTCACATATCCCTTCGTGCTTACCGATTGTACCCTGAAATCAATGTCCTCTATTCCAAGGGGTTCCTGTAATTTTTTAATCTTCTCTTCCATTTGTAAAAATTATTGATTCGTAATTTGTTCCCATGAGTTTTGAATACACCTTTAAAGCTGTGTCAATGTAGAGTTTTTTGTTCACGGGGTTGAAACAGTTTTCCCCCTCGTTGAAGCATTTGTGAATGAATGCCACATAATCCGAAAAGGTCTTGCACCTTTCGTAGTCCCTCTCAATCCAACCGTACTCGACGGGGAAGGAGGGAAACCTAATGTCCATATTCGTTTTCTTGAAGTCCATTGTTTTTATTTTTACCAAATGTAATAATATTTACTTAGACCACAAAAACAATCAACAAAAAAATATCATTTGTTTAGAATATGTTGATATACACATTGCCTCATTTCGTTCTTTATGATGTCGGTATATACCTCGCTATGGGTCTGTGTTTTCAGCTTATACTTGAACTTATAGAACGTGTCGGTCTTTCTATCGTAGAACATGGTGCATTTTGGGTGTATGACCCTGCTTATGCGGTATATGTTGCCCCGTGAAAGCACGTTGTACGGTGTGAACAATAGGTTTTGCGTGAACAGCCTAATCTTTAGGAACTCGAATATCTTTGAAATGTTCTCCGATGTCCTAGTGGTGGGGTCGAAAAGAATCCTTATGAAGTCCTGTTCAACCCCCGTGTTCTGTTCCACTTCGTCCAGTGAAAGGTTATGTTCAGCCATTACCTTTTTGGCCTCTTCCATTACCTTTTCAAATGTTTTCAGTCCTCGTGGCATAGTCTATTAGGTCTAATCGTGGATAAATCAGTGATTCCAGTCTTATATATCTGTCAATGTCCTTGGACTGGTCAAGGAACGCTTTGGCGAACTCCCTATGTGAAAGCGGCCTGTAATTATGGAAGAACTGGTAGGTTTCCCCTTTGTTTTCCTCTATGAAGTCAACAAGTTCCTCCACATCGTAGGACTTTACTATTATTCCCGTCGATGTCTGTAACTTGAACATCAAAAGTTATCAGGTTTTTCGATTCTTTCAAAATCATACACCCAAACCAATGGGTTGGATTCAAGTGATTCCTTTCCGTTTATGGATTCCCATAGAGTGAAGAATGATTCTTTGGCGGTTCTGCAACATCCTGCGTCACCTCCCCATCCAGCATATTCCCCACGGTGCATATAATCAACAAAAGCGTAATCAAAACCTCCGGCCATGTCATTGTGTGGGCTTGGGGCTATTTCCACGTGTATTCTTTCAACCCCCTCTGCCTTGGCATCTTCCTCAGAAATATCATGCAGCCTCTCTACACGGACGTTGGCGACTTTCAAGAATATCCTGCACGCTTCCTTTGGCATAAATATGGAGGGTTTCCACTTTTCTTCAAGCATCAATGATTTTGGCGGGAAATCCGATTTATAGACAAACCCTCCTTTGCCTTGTGTCCAGTGATAGTCAAACTGCCAAGTTTCCCTGACCCAAAATATATCTCCCTTATGAACTTTTACTCTAATATTTGGCGTACAAATTCCTGTTCCAAACCCATCACTTGAAGTAACACCCAAATGATAGCCAGATAAATTTATTTGTGGAATATTCCTTCCTTCCATTTTTTTGTTCAAAAATGCTTCTGACACTAACCCTCCTATATTTGTTAGGTTTTTCCATGCAGAATCAAAATCTGGCTGTGGTTTAATAATCCTACGTGTTTGGGTCTTTGATTCGTCAAGTATGGACTTGACCATTGGCGTGCTGAATAAAATTGGTATAATTTTCATTTTTAGCTAATTAAGTATTTAATCTCTCTTTTTGTCAATCCGTCTTTTGCCGTGTATTTTTCTCTTTCTCAATCATTTTTAACAACCTTTCATGGACCTTACGGAAAAGCCTTGGGATGTTTTTCTTGGTGTGTTCTGAAAAGTGCATACTCTTCTCCGCTCTGTTGAGTATCTGCATTAAAAGAATGTAGTCGGTCTTGGTGAATTTTTCCATGATACTAATCTAATTTTTTGGATATTTTTTCAAATTCAAGTATTTCAATATTCATTTCATAGGTCTTTAATTCAAGGTGCGGGAAACCATTTGTAATTATCTCAACCACACAATATCCCTCTTTAAATGAAATACATGGATATGAATTAGAACCCCCCACACCAGCATCAGTACCCTCTAATATTTTTACGTTTGGATAAACCGTTATTTCTTTAAATTTATGTTTTCTCACCAAACAGGGCTTCCCGCTAACGTATAGGTTTGATTGGATTTTAGATAACCTTAAAACCATCCTGAATTTTCCAGTCAGCAAATTCCTAAGTTCATTTATGATTTCAAATTTATTTCCCCCATGCTTCAATATTGGAGTATAATCGCCAGACCACAAAAAAGGGGGTGTATCTCTGTCAAGTAAATATGTCATTGCGCTCATTTTTATAAAATTTTATCAGTTATTTCCTTCCAAAGCAGATATTCTTCTCTAAGCCCCATAAGCACAAGAAAGTCCCTGTGGTTGTTCTTCCCTTTTATCAGCCTATCGGTCATTTTAAAGACCCTCTGTTTGTCCTCTGGTGTCTTTTGGCTGTCCTCGTACATTTCCTTGATGAACAATCTTTTATCCATGATTTTAGGTCTTGCCGTATAGTCCATTCTCCTTATCTTGGCATCCTTGTTCTTCATTATAAAGTCGTATGCCTCGTCAAAAGACCTTGTGGCGACCAATCTCTTCCACTTTTTTGATGTTATTACGTAGTACAAAATTTTAGATTTTTAAAGGTTATTTTTTCAGTTTGAATACCAATCAAAATTAGAGGTTATCGTATCAATCTGTTTTTCCACAAAATCATTGGGTGTCCAATATTGTGCATTGCTGACACCTATCGTCATTACGTTGTTCTTCAATCTTACGTGGTTAAGCCCAAAGGCGTGTCCAAGTTCATGCGCCAATGTCCTATTGGTCTGGAAGTCCTCCCCCAAGATTATATTTGCCCTTACACCGTCATTGTTAGACCACCTGACCGTATATGCGGCCACTCCTGACATCTTTATGTATTCCATGGGAACAACGTACACCATTATCTTTTTTAGTTCGTATTTGAGCAATGATTCACCTTCCACCGGATATGGTATGCCTTCTTTCAAAAGAAGGTTTACACCTATCCCATATCGGTTGAAATAATCGGCGTTCACTTCAATCTGCATATCCTCAAATTCCATAAGGACATCACCAACGGGTATTACCTCCACATCCATTACTAGATTTTGTTGTGGGTCATAGGGGTAGTGGTTCTTTAGTTCCGGTTCGTACTTCTCGCACGATACAAAAAGTATGATAAGGAATAAGTATCTTAGTGGTTTCATTGGAAATTGGTTTTAATGGTTTCTTTCTGTTCTTTGAAATATTGAATTGTCCAGTTGTAGAAGTCGTCAAAAGATGGCTTTTTGGGTTCCATGATTTTTTCAACCCTGTCAAATGGCATAATGCCGTATTCCTTTAAGATATATCCATAATTCTCAATAGGAATATTAGGGTCTAAACCATAAGATATCGAGCCTCTATAATCATGGTCATAGTCATAAGGATATAAATAATCCAAGGCTATTGGATAATAAAGACATTGGGACATATAAAATAAGCCTCCATTGCCGAAATCCTGTTCTTGGGATATGAACCTCCAACCGATATGTACTTTTTGGTCTTTTATATCATCCATGTACATTTCCATAAGATGGATGGTCGGATAAACGTAATTGTACTCCTGTTGCTTTTTGCTTGGGTAGTCGATTATAAAAATATGCCCAGCTTGTGGATGTGTTATGAATTTACCGTTAGATAGTTCTGATATGGAATCCTTCTCTTGTGCAGTAAGGGTAAAGAAAAGACCCCATACAAGGATTGCCAGTATTGTTAAGATTATGTTTGTTTTTTTCATGGTCAATTGATTTTGTAAGATTGTAACTCGTTGATTAGTTCCTTCACATCTTCCTTATTTATCCATTCACCATCAAGACTTTCTTCCCAATCAATTTCTGATGCGAACGGGCCACTATCACCAGTTGAGCAGTCCCACTTTTTTAGAGATTCCAAACGACTGACAATATCAGTTAAATTTAATGCTTGATTGTACCCCTCTTCATAAGCCAGTATAAAAGAGTTTGCTCTTTCTACATCACCTATGTTGTACTTTTCAGGGTTTTGCACCACCCATTTACTATCCATGTAATTCTTGCTATGTTTCATATCAATTGATTTTAATGACATCAAAGAGGTTTATTCCCTTTGCTATATCGTTTGATTCCTCTGCCTCTAAAAAGGCTTTTTTGCTCTCCGTCTCGTTTGCCTGTTCCTGTGCCTTCCACTCGTCCACTATGGCACATAGTACCTGTGAGCGTTGTACCCTGTTAAGGCTTCCCCTATGGTTCAGGGCATCCAATATCACCTGTTTAAGGCTCTCTTTTTCCGTTTTGATACAGTCTATATCGTTCTTTCTCTTGAAAGCCCGTATCTTGAATGATAGTTTTTTCATACCTTTTGTTTTTGTGGTTTAACCTGTTTTATTACTTCCTCTACAAATTCGTAGTCAAGTGGACGAAATTTATCTGGTATAAATGCAACTTCATTAAATCCTTCGATATAATTAATTTTCGGATTTACTATCTCAACAAATCTTAAATACCCTTTATAAAAATTCCTAATAGTGTAGATCTCTCCAACCACAGGGTATCTAACTCCCAAATCAAACTCTAATTGATAAAACTCTAGTTTTTCAACACAAACCACTTTCTGTCCAATTTTAAATGCCATGTCTATAAATTTAGTTTTTGCTGTTCCTTCGGTTGTATGACATCTTTGTTGAGATGGTTGGGCGTTGTCCTTCCGCTCCATTTGTAATGTCCTTTTTTCGGTCTTACCAAAAGCCCGTTGTTGACCATTCTGGAAAGGATGTCGCCAAGATGCTTATCGGTGTTGTAATAGTACGATATTCCAGACCTTTCCTTGATTTCCTTTTTAGAAAGTACTTCCTCCGTGTCCTTGAAAACCTTTAGAATTTCAACTTGCCTTTCCATATCTATTGATTTTGGATAAGTTCCCTTATTATTTCCTTGTTCCTGAACGAGAAACCGCTCTGCGATTCCCATTTATCAAACCCTATGTTCATGGCAACGTTATAGCCATGCTCTATATGGTTGAGGTTGTTCTTTTGTAGTGCTATCTTCTGCACCACTTTTGGAAGCCCATTGAAATACTCCGTTTCCATGAGCCTTTCCCTGAATGATTTTAGTTTGCCGTTCTTCATGGCTAATAATATTTGTCTTTATCGACCATTTTGCCCCTTGATAGGCTTGGAAAATCCTTTCTTATCGATTCCGCTATGTCGTCAATAGAAATATCATCCCTGTCTATTTGGTATTCGTACTCAACGAATGAATCATTGATTTTGATTTTGAACATAATTTTTAGTTTAAAAGGTTAATACTTTCTTTCACAAGGCATACAAGCCCTATTGTGAGGGAAACAAGCGATAGCACCAGTTCCCAATTATTTTTTATGAATTTCATTTTTTATGGATTTAGCGTTATGCCATTTCCATATAGTGTGTTGGTTTACGTAATATGCCTTATTAGTTCTTTCTCCGATTTGAAGAAAAACATACTTATAAATCCTTTTCCATTATTCCCGAAATGTTGGTTTATATAGAAATCCCTCTCTTCTTCGTCGAATGGCGTTTCCATTATCTTTTCAAGCATAAGTCTATACAACATTTCCTCAATATCATCAAACCCTTTGTGTATATATCCTATATCCGAAAGAGTGTAGTCAAGTCTTTTGATTATCAGTTCTAAATCAAGGCGTTCCCTGATTCTTTTGCCGTTTCTTTCAGCATCCGCTTTGAATATGAAGAAAAGCCCTATTGACATAACAAATAGCATTGCTATTATCAAGATCAATGTCGTTGTTTCCATTTTTGTTTAAAGTTTTAGTGTTCGGTGGATGCCATCCTACTCGCTTAGCTTTCGGATGGCGCAACCAACCAAACTGATTTTTAATTGTCTTTTTCCTCCAACGGATTTTCTATTTCAATGTACTGTCTGTACTCCTTACCTGTCTTTTTACTGGTGCGGATGATGAAATAACCTCCCTTGGTTCCCTTCCAAACTGGATAAATGGAATCCTTGATTGAAATAGTCCAACTTGTTTTAAGCGGTTCTAAGGCGTTTTCTTCCACTTTCTCCAACTTGTCACCGTTGATGATGTAATGTGGCTTCCTGTCCTTGCTCTGTGCCTGTGCGGTCATAATTCCGACTAATAGGATGATAAGAATGAACTGGATTGCGTAAAATGTGTTTTTTCTCATGGGTTTAGTCTTTAAGTTTCATTGTCTTTTGAAAGGTTATCTTGTCAACCGATTCCCTGGTCAATCCCCCATTGATGAAATACTGGTTGATAAGGGTGTTTATGACCCTTGCCCCGATAGTGTTTTCTTGGAATATCTTTTGTATATGCGCCTTTATCTCATATACAACTTTCTCCCTGTCAACATCTGTGAACAATTTTAGATAGCTGTCCAATAGATTTGAATTGTCGAGTATCTTGTAAAGGTCGTCAAGTGTCAATTTTTTGAGGTTGTACACCAACCCCACACGCCCAAGAAACTCCGTTTTTATGCCAAGTTCCCTAAGTCTGTCAATGTCAATATCTTCCTCTCCATTGAATGCCCCTGCAAAGATAAATAGTACGTCCTTTGTCGGTGCGGATATGTATTTACCATAATCACCGAACACGGTAGCGGTATCGGATTCCAGAACCTTTAAAAATTCGTTCTGTACCCCGTTGGTGGATTCATGGGCAAGGTCGCTGTTTGAATTTCCGCTTATGAAAAGCTTGTCAAACTCGTCCACGAATACAACGGTCTGCCTACCCCCCGCAGCGACCAGCGGTGTCAATGCCTTGCTAAGGCTGTTCCCGCTTGTTCCCTCTTTTGTCAATTGGGCAGCGTTTATTTCAAGAAATCCAAGTTTGTTCATTTCCGCAAGTGTCTTTATCGTTGCGCTCTTTCCAGAACCCGACGAACCCGTTAGGATGAAATGTGGCCTGATCTCTGAATTGCTGTTCTTGAAAATGTCCAAAATCCTTTGAACCTCTTTTTTTACTTTGTCTTGTCCTACGATTTCCATTTTGTTTTTATTTAGGTTAAAAATTAATCTTCGTCCTCTTCTGGGACATATCCGTTTTTTTCTATGTAATCTTTTCTTTCTTCTTCTGAATTGAAATGTTTTTTCAGATAACCGTCAGTAAATCCACCCCAACCAGTATCAGGGTCATTTGTCCATCCATCACACATATCACAACATGGGTCTGGCGTGGTTCTTTCTCCGCATGGACATTTATTTTGGCTCATAATATAGTTTAAAAATTTACTCCTGAATTTCCCCGAACAGTACAATCTCTATGTCCTGCCAGTTGTAACAATCTTTTTGCTCTATCTTCAAAGCTCTTTCTTCCATGGTTTCCTGCCTTGCTATAATCCCCATTACAAAGAATGTAACGGCTATTAATACTGTTCCGGCTATTATCTTTAAATCTTCCATTTGTTTCTAGTTTTTGGTTAAATACTTCCTTCCCCGTTGAATACTCCTATTTTCTTTACTTCTTCATAATCGGGGATATCTAAATTTCTTCTTTGGATTTCATCGATATAAATACCCACCCTACTAATGTTCATGTGCTGTTTAACATCGTTACGGGTAATTTGTTTTGTTCTTACCGCATTACAGTACATTTGTATTAGATTGGCATCGCTTACCCCTTGTATGTATTCCTTTTTCATTAGTTTAGGTATATTGGATTCTTATAGGTCAAATCATCTTGCGCCTTGAAATTAAGGTTTTGCATTTCCATGCTGCACGCTGTTTGAAATTCCAAGTATATCAGGAATTTGTTAATCTGGTCTTTGTATTGTTCCTCGTTCATGGTTAAATAGCTTTATTTATTGATTTTCCTTTTTTACATCTACACTATAGAGTTTGTCGCCTTTGATAATGTGTCCATGTTCCAAATAGTTTAAATAACACCCATATCCAACCGTACAAGCGATAATAATCCCGATAACCAATAAGATTTTGTTTGTTGCTTTCATCTGTTTTTAAATTTCGACCGTGTTTAAATTTACCAAAGCTGTTCATCATTAAAGCTATTGGAACCGTTCAACCTGTTTACTGTTACACAAATTCAATTCCGCATCCTTCAAGAAAATCATCAAAGGCGGTTTCACTTTCAAAGGTTTGATGTTCCCCGTCACCATCCGAAAAGTATTTTAGCAACTCCCCTAATTCTGTAAAATACCTATAACAAATACCTTTTTCATTGATTAGGTAATGTATTTGCATTTCCCCCATTTCATTTATCAATAATTGTTCTATTGTAACGTTTGGCCTTAAATAAGTTGTTTCAATTGCTGTTATTGTTTTCATTATTTCTAGTTTTTAAGTTAGTACCCTCTTTGGAATCGAACCCAAACCCCGTATTATTTTAGGGGCGCACCTCGCAAAGGCTTTGTTTTTAGTATATTTCTTGTGGTCTGCAAAAGTATTCCAACAAGGCCTGTTGTGGCCTGAAAATAGCATTGTCCTTAGCTTCATTGGATGACATTTTCATGGCCTTTGTTTCAGAAATACCCCTGTTCCTTATGTAGAAAATCTTTGACTTTATATCCTTCATTTGATAGTAGGATGGATTTTCGACCTCTAATTTGTATTCGTGTTCATCGCACGTTAATAGATGGTCAAACGTGTCCCTGCCTATTACTTTGTACTCTTCGGGGTAAAACCTACACAATTGCCCTTCAACATAGCATTGTACTATCTCCCCTTTATAATCTTCCTTGGTACATTGTAGCCTGAATATATCATCCAAATACCGGCCCATACGTTCGTCGTACTCCTCGATGGTCTCCCCAAATCTTTTGGAATACATTTTATCATGATTAAAAAAAGACAAAGCCCCGCCATTGCTCCAATATGAATTTAATACCTTTAGATCTTCTTCGCCCTTTTCGCTCAAAACCATGTTTATAATGGGTTTTTCAGAGTAGGCGTATAGCACGGTCAATTTTTGCAAAGGCTTTTTAAGTTCCGCAAATTTAAATGGTCTTAACAACATGATCCACCCCTCTCTAAATTTATGTTTTGCTTCCATCACTTTATTTTTTATAGTTGGTCTAATTCGCTCAAAATATCATCAATTGATTGAGTAGGTTTTTTAGCCTTTTTTACGGAATACCCCGCCTTTCTAAGTTGATGAAGAACGTTTTTCAAATCCCTGGTCAATATCTTAGGGCTTTCATTTTGCTCTATCATTTCCTTATAAGCCGCTTCACCCTCTTTTGATTCAGGAAAAAATGTGGTGAAAAATCCAGTCGTTAAGTATGTCAAATCTATTGCCATGATAGTTTTTTTATCTTGGTCGGTCTGTTAAACCCCGGCCCGTGAAAAGAAGGAACCGGGGAAACAACAAACCAAACACTAATTAATATTGTTGTCTTTAAATTCAATTCCGATACATTCCTTCATATCCTCAACGGGATAAATACCCACATTGAAAATTGAACCGACAAAATACTTTTCGCAACTCTCTTTTGTTGCTTTCTGGCTTACCGAAGTCCAGTAATTATTAGACTTGTCCGCAAACTTTACTTTTACGCTGTTCAGTGCCATGGTTAGTAGAGTTTATTTAATTCCAGTTCCTCAAATTGAAACTCTCCCTCACCATTATAACCCTGTGTTTGGGTAATGTTTTCAAGATTGAACATTTCATCTGTGGTAATTACTTCACCCTCTTTTTTGGCTTGTAACTGGCAAATATTTATAGCCTCGTTTTTATCTGTGGCTATCCCTATTATATCTCGGCTCGCATAACTATGATGGGCATCTGTTTTATAAACTACAAATACTGTTTCCATGACTAAAGTGCTTTAATAAATTCGTCCTTATGCTTAACTGGGATGTAAAGCCCCGCTACTATATGGCAAACCTTCTCACCATCCTCAACAAAACCATCTTCTTTAAGTTTGTTGTACTTTGCTTTGAATGCTTCACCATCAGAACCGAAAAACCAAAAACCGCCATATTGCTCTAAAAGAGCATCAAAACCAGTTTTATTCTTGATTTTCTTTTTGGCTTCCTCTTCCTTTTCTTTATGGATTTGCTCAATCTCTTCCCCACTTCCCCATAATTTAACAGCCAGTTCAACGTTCTTCTGGGCCTCGTTAACGGCTTTCTTCGCATAGGTCAATGAATAGCTGTGATCGCGCAATTCTGGTTTGTCCTTCAACAACTGGTGATGCTTCTTGGCTGCTTCTAACTTATACTCGTAGAACTCCAAACTCTCGGGCATGGACAAATTCACCTCATTGGCTTTATCCTCCCAATACTCCGCCCTTCTTCGGTATTCATCGGCCTTTTTATCCTCTTCAATACTCTTGCGCATGGCATTGTCGGCCCGTTCAATGGTCTTGCGGTGTCTGCGCTCGCTGTGGTGGCCCACCAGTATAGGTTGACCAAACGGGATGCCTGTAGCTTCTTCGCTCATGTCGGCTTTTTTGAACGCTTCGGTGCTGCGCTTCTCAGCATTGGCAGCATAACCGCCCAACCTCTCCGCTTTCGCCTTGGCCCTCTCCTGGGCATTGTACCCATCGGCACGTACTATCGAGTAATAATAAGAACCGTCTTTATCCTTCCCAACTTGGTTGAAAACGATACATTCATGCTCTTTGCCGTACTTGGTAGTAAGTACAATCGTTTCCCCTTTTTCGTGCTGCTCTGGGCATTTAGCCACGAATACGTTAGGGCAATACTTTTTATATGTGTTCAATGAATTTTCCATTTTGTCAATGCTTTTTACTGGTTGAAAAAATTTACTCTCTTTAAAATCTGCATGGCTTCGGTGTTCCACGAAAACCACGTTTTAAGGTCTTTTTTTGAAGCCCTTTTAAATCGGCTCTTGGCGTTGTCGAATACTTTTATGCTATCAACACCATATTTAGTATTGGGGAGACTTAAAATTTGGTTCAACTGCTCATCAGTCGAAAAAATGTAAGTCTCTACGCTATTTCTAAATTTCAGCGCATAAACATTGCGTTTTGTGTTAATAATTGTTTCCATTGTGTTTGTTGTTTAAAGATTAATAATAAGTGTTTGTTTAATTTATTGTCTCAAAGAATAGCCTTTGCAGTTTTTCGTTATCTATAAAGAATTGCCCTGAAATAGCATAAAATATATTCTGATCTGTAGCATAATCCCCAGTTATCCTTCTTTTAGCCTCTTTAATGGCTTGCTTGTAGTTATTTGGGAAAACTTCTAATATACCGGATGGGTGTTCGCTGTCGCTTACTATTTCAAACAATATAGTTCCCTGCTCATTAATAGTATAGAGATTTTCCCAAACCAAAGGTATACCAGCCTTTGACATTAATTCGTGTTTTTCCATGATAATATAATTTTAGTGTTTGTTAGTTCCCTCTCTCAATCGAATGACACGCCCAAAGCGGAGGGAGGTTTTTTAGTTTAAGTATATTTTCATGTTTAAATCGGTTTTACTTGTTTTAACCTTATTACAGATTCGTTATAAACCCGTCTGTAAAATTCTTCGGGTGCCAAGTATGGAAGATTTTCGGGTTTTATGTTCTTTTCAACATCCGCAACCAACCGATTATATTTTTCCTTGAAAAGGTTTTCGGGCTGCCCCAAATACTTGCAAATATCTTTACAGTTTTGGTTGATTGCCTTAATGAAAAGCAAAGTGTTGTTTTGTTGTGGTATTACAGTTTTCATATTATTAAGTTTTTTAAGGTTATTAATTGAGTTGAGATACGTCAACCTGGCCCGTGGCAATGGCATACACCAAAGAACCAACAAGAACCAGTATAGAACCAAGACTAACAACCATAACAATTGTGTCGGTAGATAAGTTTACATTTTTCATAATACCAAAATTTAGATTTGTTGTTTTATTTACTGATACAAATATAACACTATTATTTAACCGAACAACTATTTATTCAAATAAAAATAGTACAATAGAAAAAGAATATCATACCTATTAATCCAATAGACAAAATCTATAACAACAAACCATACATACATTATATACACCAAAACAATATATACAACCAAGCCAGACTACCAGACCAAACAATACACATCCAAACAACCCTATCAACCACCAAAACCACCAACACAAACAATAACCATTTATTTCTAAGGTTCTTACCCTACACTTTTATACAAATACGCAACAATTCTTTACAAATACTCAACTAATAATGTATTTACCTTACGATGTGTAACGGTATAATGGGATATGTATTACAAATAGTAAGTTTTACCCGATTGGTATATCACTATGGTAACAAATAGTAAAGAATAGTTTACAAATACTCAAATAGTATATCGATAAGCCCAGGCACACACCACAAAAAGCTAAAAACTTTCAAGGCATCGTCAAATAACAAGAGGTGGGGGTGCTTCTGAAAAACGGTTTACCCATGTGCGGAAGAGGGGATAATCGTAGTGCTAAGCCTAGACATTTAATGGGATTAATGTGATGTGAAAGGAGAGATTATTCGTGTTTGAGTAAAATCTATATTACAGATTATGTTAGATTTGTTTTATTTTATGTTTAGTAAACTGATTTTTAGAATGTTGTGTTAAAAAATAGGTGCAGATGAAGTAAGTAAATTGTATAATTTCGGGTATATTTATTGCAGATGGTTGCAAAAAAATGTAGATTTGTAATATAGATAAAATGTTTTTGATATGAAAGAGGTTGACTTGGAAAAATTGTATGGTTGGGTGGATTCTTATTATAATGCTATTAGGAGGGAGATATTGAGGAATGGTGAGCGTTATGAGTTCTATGGTTCATCCCGTGGATTTTTTAAGCATTCTTCTAGTATTACGGATGTTTTGGAGAAGGAGTTTGTATGTGTTGATTATAAGATATGGTTCAGGTTATTGGGCAAGATAAAAAGGGGGAGGAATCCTGTTGAGAGTGGTGGGCTGTTTTTCAGGTATGATGATTATAAGGATATTTCTAGCGAGAGGAAGTGGTATGAGACAAAGGGAAAGCTTTTGGAGTTGGAACTTTTGGTAAAGACCCCTTTTAGGGACTATTATATATTGAACCCAAAACATATCATAAAAATCTATAATCCAAAGATTGAATATAAAGAAGAATAGTATGGTTTACTTTATAACAGATGGTACTGCTTTTAAAATAGGTAGTTCCAATAATCCTGAAAAGAGAATGGCTGCATTGCAAACGGCCAATCCTAGAAAGTTGGAGATGTATAGGAAAATTGAAGGAGGGGTTCATAGCGAGAGGTTCTTTCAGGACTTCTTATCAGATAAAAAGGTGTTGAATGAATGGTTTGACATATCGAAACAGGAAGTTGATTTTTCTATAATCTATTTGGAGGATATAAGGGAATTTTACATTTCATTTGAAAACGCCACAAACATATCACATGAAAATATAAATACAATAGATAGGGCTATATTGATAGCTGTTATGTGTAAATTCAATAATGAATATGATTTTAATAGGTTCAGGGAGGAAAATATGGAAAAATCATTGTTCCGTTACTTTTTCCCTGATGCCTTTAATTTGGCAATATCAAAATTCATAGAAAACAGATTCATCGTTCCTTGCGATAAAGAAAACTTCTATAGATTAGACCCATACAGGATCAACAAGTTCTTTAATGAAAAGAAGGATAAGAAAAGTAATGGTTAAATATATTTTATGAAAAAGAACAACATTATAGAGGATTGGTTGAAAAAGTACAATGATCCAAAGATTGAGGAAAGTGTAAAATCAAGGCTAAAGCATCAGATACTTGACCATTTGGACGAACAAAAAGAAAGTCTGGAACAACAAAAGAAAGATGTGATCGAAAAAATAAGAAAGGTGCGTCAAGGCAATATGTTGGATGAAGCCTCCGAAAACATAGGAAAGTGGTTCGAGTATGACAACGTATTCTTCAAGATACTCCATATCGACCAAGAGGACAAGGAGGTTCGGGCATTCTTTTCAAAAAGTTGGGATGGGAACCCTTCCTTTGATGTTGACACAGTTTACGAACATGAATGGATCGGTAGAAAACCTACTGATATAAACAACGAAAGACTTCAAAAAAGAATAGGTAAATTAATGGAACATCTGAAATAAATACCAATAAAATTGAAAATAAAGAATAGAGGGGTATATGAAATTAAACAATAAGAACATAGTATGTTCCGTGTCGTCCGGGTATTCAAGTGTAATGATGGCCTATATGATGAAAGATTGGTATCCAGACCATGAAATACTCTATGTTATGGCGAACACGTCCAAAGAAAGGATTGAAAGCCTTAGATTCATGGATAAATGTGATAAACATTTTGGCCTTGGACTTAATTGGGTAGAGGCAATTTTCAATGGACATGGGCAAGGAGTGAGTTTCAGTGTTGTGGATTTTGATGCTCTAAAAATAAAAGGTGAGATATTTGAGCAAGGTATAAAGAAACTTGGCATACCTTCAAAGATGAACAAATGGTGCAATAGGGATTTGAAGAAACGCCCGATAAAAAAATTTGCCGATTCTGTTTTTGGCAAGAACAACTACTCGATTGCAATAGGTATAAGAGCGGATGAAATGGACAGGATAAGTGCAGACTATAAGAGCAACAATGTTTTCTACCCATTGGTCGAAAGAAATATTACCACACGGGATAGAAACAAATTCTGGTCAACACAAAAGATAAGACTTGGAATAGCTGCCTATGAGGGCAATTGCGATTATTGCTTTGAAAAGTCTTTCAGAAAGCTGATGACAATACAGAAGGAGCGTCCTGATATTCCAAAATGGTGGGGCGATATGATGAAGAAATATTCACACATCCCAATAGAAGGCAAAAATGGATATAATAGTTATGCGATCAATGGCGGCATGAACTTCTTTAGGGAGAACAAAAGCATAGATGATATAATTGAAATGGCATCAAATCCTTTCTCAATGGCCACCGATGAATATATTTATGAAAGTGACCTTTTTGATTTTGAGGAAGGCTGCGGTTCCGTATGTAGCCCCTTTTAAAACAATACTAATGGACAAACTACGTTCACTCTATATAGACTGACATGAAAACTAAAAAAACATTAAAAAATTATGGGAAGATATATTGCAAGAATAGGTAAGTTCTATGCTGAATATGGAGACTATCAATGGGACTATATCAAACAGCGGAGGAAAAAAGAATATTACAATGACAAGTTCATTGAGGTCTCTATTCAAGATGATGATAAAAAATACGATTTGGAAGAACGAATACCTATTTTAGACATCGTTGACCTGAATCCAATAAAGACTAATTATGAATTTGGGATAAGGGATGACTGGAATTTGAACAAATGGCTTCTCGAATATATTATCAGTAACATTCCAGACTATACCCCAAAGGCAAAGTTGTTCATCGAAAACTACCATGCCGAAAACAGTAGGGAATATTTTTTGGTTTCAGGGATAGGTAAATCCCCTATACATCTTTCGGATGATGGGGCTAATGTTTTTGACATAACGGAATGGTCACAGATTAAATGGATTTCAGAAAATGGAATTACAGTAAAATGGGTTGATTAAAACTAAAAAACGGATAAATGGGTAAAAATGGAAAACTAAGGGTAGGTAGTGATTTTTCGGGAATAGGCGCTTTTGACAACGCTTTTAAAAGATTGGGTATTGAATATGAAACGGTCTATGCCTGTGATATGGATAAATATACCCGACAATCATACATAGCAAATTATGGAGAGCCAAAATACTATCCTGAAAATGTCTATGATCGTGAAATCCCTAGACATTCTTTAGACATCTACATGACCTCACCGCCATGCCAAGCGTTTTCATTGGCCGGAAAACGAAAAGGCGAAACCGATAAAAGAGGTGTGCTATTCTATAACAGCCACGAATTTATCCAAAAGAACAAGCCTCGTTACTTTATTTTTGAGAACGTGAAAGGCTTGCTTTCTGATGATTCCGGAAAAACTTTTCAAAGATGGCTTGACTTCCTTGGTGGTAAATCGGTCAATGGAAATCCTGTCATATTTCCTCACGAAGAAAGTGTACCATATCACATATATTGGAAAGTCTTGAATGCAAAGCATTACGGAGTGCCTCAAAATAGGGAACGTGTTTTCATAGTTGGCATACGTGATGATTCGGATAATGTTTTCAATTGGCCAAAGCCTTTTCCGCTTACCAAAAAATTAAAGGATGTCCTGGAAGAAAATGTTGATGAAAAGTATTTTTTGAGTGATAAACTAATTCATACCCTATTTGAAACAAGTAGTGGTTCTGAAAATCAATTTTCACCAGCCATACCATGTGATATAGAAAAAGTAAGTCCCGAAATAACCGCCCGTATTCATAAAATGGGAAGGCAAGACCCATATCTAAAAATCAAATCCGCCACATCAAAAGGTTATGAAACGGCAACCGAGAACGATTCCATAAACTTTTCACAGCCAAATTCCGAGACAAGACGGGGTAGGGTCGGAAAGGAAGTGGCACAGACACTTGATACGTCCTGTAATCAGGGGGTAATCCAATTGAACCCCTCAAAAGAATCAGGAGGAAAACAACCTTATCAACAGAATAGGGTTTATGATGGAAATGGCGTTTCAACAACGCTTGATGGAGCTTGTGGTAAATGGGGTGTTTTGAACGAATACAAAATCCGTCGACTTACCCCAAGGGAGTGCCTAAGATTGATGGACTTTCCAGATTCGTTCAAGATAGTTTGTAGCGATTCACAGACCTATAAGCAGGCCGGAAATTCAATAGTGGTCGCTGTGCTTGCATCAATAATTGAAAAACTGAATCTATAAGTGATGGACATAGTAATAACACTCCCCAAATCAATAAAGTGGGAACAGTACGAAAAGGAACTCAATGCCGTAAAGGACGGTAAATCCGTATTGAACTTCAAGGTTCCACACATACCCAAGAACACAAGTATAGGTGAAAGGTGCTATCTTTGTTATAATGGATATGTCATTGGATGGATGGAGATAGTCGGACTTAAGGAGAACAATTTTGTATGTTCGGTAACAGGTATGCATTGGGAGGGCAACTTTGTACAGAGAAGCGGTGCTTTCCATAGGATTGAACCATTCCCCATGAAGGGATTCCAAGGATTCAGATATTTAAAATAAAAAAAAGGAAGGTTGGCAGAGCGGTAATGCACCAGTCTTGAAAACTGGCGAGACGGAAACGTCACATAGGTTCGATTCCTATACCTTCCGCTAAAATAATATACATGGCAGACACAAAATATATTTCCACATTTGAAGACCTTGAACAACTTGAAAAGGCCATGAAAAAATTATATTCCGAAGAGACTAATAAAGAAAGGTCATTTATTGCAACAGTTTATTGTTCCCGTGACCAGTTTATGAATCTTGAAAATGGTGCCGATGTGTTCCATATAGCCTGTATGCGTGAAATAGGAATATCGGAGGAATAGATAGCCATAAAGATTGAACAAGAGAAGGAAAATAGAAAGAAAGGAAAACAGACATGGCATGGCTTACTCTAAAAGACGATGATATGCGCAACATCAATGTCCTACCACTTGATGATACCATTGAGCATCTTGAATTTGAAGGATGTGAATGCAGACCAAGGGTAGAGGAAGAAAACGGATGGATGCTGATAATCCACAATTCACAGGATGGAAGGGAAGCCGTTGAACACGCTAACGAGATAATAAACAACTGACCATTACCCATTAAGAACTACACATACTGCACCATTGATTATATTTGGGTTGATTAGTTAACATTACAGTTTTAACCTAAATTTCATTATCATGGAAAAGTTTTTGAGAATCCCCGTTACCAATGAGCAGACCCAATTGGTTCCTGCCACGGACGTACTTTTGGTGGCACAGGCTACCACCACTACCGTTACCATCCTTTATAAGGGAGGTGTACAGTTGACGTTGACCCACGCAACTGCGGGAGCAGGAGTTGAGACAGAAAGGGATGCGATACAAGATGCTATCGAAGCGGTATTGAAGCAGCCTTGGAACGACCCTATCTACGTGGTTGGACGCTCTGGTTACATCGAATTGCCTTTTGCGGTATCTGGAATTGCTGCCGCCTTCATCGACCAACCTACGGGAGCATAATTCAGTAGTGTACCATTGGAGAAAGGGGCAGGACAACGTTTTGTCCCTTTTTTTGATTACATTTATCTAAATTCACAGCTATGAAAGATATGTTCGAGTATTATAAGACACTCATAGAAGAGAAATATGCACAGACGGTAAGCGTTGAGGCATATAGAAAGGCACTTTCAGTTTATGGAAGGAACACCGCAATAGCTACTGGCGTTGAGGAAATGGTATGGCTTACTGGTGGCAGCGAGACACTTCCAACCG
>TARA_R100000781_G_scaffold9994_1_pt1 | contig 20447 bp, 35 predicted proteins | sample TARA_R100000781 | Tara Oceans TARA_R100000781 (sample SAMEA2623385) | marine metagenome | biome: marine biome (ENVO:00000447); feature: deep chlorophyll maximum layer (ENVO:xxxxxxxx); material: "saline water (ENVO:00002010), including plankton (ENVO:xxxxxxxx)" | depth 60 m | reverse complement strand
TATAAGACGAGTTTGTAGCAGACTTAGGATGATAGTTCATTTTTATCTTGCGTAAAGTTTCTTCTTCCAATAATTCTATTATATCTTCCATTTTACCACCACTCATCTAATCGGCCAGTCCTCAATTATCATCGCGAGCAGTTGCTCCCTAGCCCATGTATGGTTACAATATCCATGATACCGACAATTCTCTTTCGGGTTTTCTAGTGTTTCTATACAGATAAGGGCCAAATCGTGAGGCGACACTTTCACCCATGAACTCCCGCGATAAGTAGTTAAATCTTTTATTTTTTCTTCTCTATTCATTTTACCACCACTCATCTAATGACCTTTGCTTCAAGTCTTTCTTAATATCGTTAATATCCCAATTCATTGCCTCAAATATAGGTGCGGCCTTTCTCACTACTACTTCTGAATAGTGTTCCCAATTAGGAGTATAATCTTCAAAATCTTCTTCCAAGATACCTGATATATAATCAGGCCTAATATAGTTCCCCGTTAGTGGGTGCATTAGTAGATGGCGATGATTTTGATTAACTTTCATAAACAAGAAAGAATCTTTAATTTCATTTCCTGTAACATGGTTATAAAAATATGCTCCCATTAAACCCGAACCAAAAGAAACCCTTTTACCATTTGATTTCCAATATTTACCTGTCTTCATTGCGCCTGTATATTCATGTTTATGTTCTCCAACGGATAAGGGTTTATCTTCAAATATATGAAATGCCTTCTTACAATTCTCACAATACACATGGAAGCGTTCTTCTTTATAACTACTTCGCTTGATGATTTGATTTAATTCAATATCACCACTCAATACATCATTGTATCTCTCACGAAGATAATCTAGAATTTCTATTTTAGTGCATCCATTAACCCACATCTTTAATGTGGTTATCTGAATTTCTTTTGCTAACTTAGTTTCTGATATTCTTTTTGCAGTAAAGCCAGTCATGAAGAATTCTTCTTCTTCTAAATATCTTCCATCTTTCCAAGAAATTAAACCTGCATTTCTATTCTTAGTTGCACCTACACCAAGACTACTAAAATACTTTTCAAATTCAAGCACTACAGGGTGTTCTTTTAATCCTAATACATTAGGGAATATTTTTCTAACTTCTTCATTTAATTTAACTACTATTTCTTCTGCTTGCTCAACAGAATCTACTTGGCAATAAATCGAATCAGTATGACCATAAACTACCTTCATTCTTCCAATCCCCAATTAGTAGTTTGCCACGCTCTTTCATGGAAATAATAGAATACAAATTTAGTTAACACTTCAACTGTAATTATACTTGCGGCAACTATAGAATCACCAGTAATAAACCATGCTATTACAAAAGTATCTAGCGTTGCTATTAATCTCCATGTTATCGCTTTCATTCCGCTTCTTTTCTTTGTTGCACTCATTCTTCTTCATCTCCATAAACAATATACATTCCTGTTTGCATACATTTGAATGTAGGATTATGTGGGAAATTTGTCGCTACTATTTTTTTACTCATTTATACAACCCCTCCATACAATCACACAGATGTCGCTTTTTATATGGCCCTCTGGAAGAATGAGGATTAAGAATTCCCCCACACTCCATACATTCTATATCTTTCTCTATCATAATTCTCTCACCCTAAATGCCGCCTCTCTAATTGCTTCTCTTGAACTAGCAGTAATGCTAGCGGCTAAATCAATATCACACCAACCGAATCCTTGATTACCAACAATGCCGTAGAAAGAGGCCATTAATCTTTTAACAGCCATTTGGTTATTATTCCACTTATTGTAATCTTCTTTAGTAGAAGAATTTTTCATGTTAGTTTTATACTGATTCCTTAATGTTTTCAATTCCATAACAGAACGAGGAAGTAATCCTAATTTATCCGTTTTGTAATATAACATCTCATGTTTTTCAACAGGAGAAAAATCTCTTGGAGTAGATATATTTACTGCAAACTCAGTTGGTTCGGTAGATTTAGTTTCCCATGAGATATTACGGGCAATCATCATTGATGGGTATAGACCTGCAAAATCAAATGCCGCCACATTAAGATGCAATCCATTTGTTCCTTCAGATGTGGGGTCATAAATTAATGCCCCTTCATAATCTTTACCATCTCTTTTACCACCTGTAGGGGCTTTCCAAGAAGCATTACGCATAAAGTATATAGAAGCCATGTGAGTTGCATGAAAACAAGCCTCAAACGGTGCTTTCAATATTCGTTGTAATGAAGTTATTGCATCAGTTAAGTTATTGTTATCATCAATCTTTCGTATTAAATCAACATCTATTAGTGCATATTCCAAATATGTATCTGTATCTTCTTCCCATGCTCTTCTAAAGAATTCATTTTTTTCTGGGAATTTTTCACTAACAAGTTTCTTATTACCTAATATAGTTTCTGAAACATAATCAAGTGATAAAGTTGGTAGTGTTCCTCTTTGGGAATCAATCCATTGTCGCTCAAATGCTAAATCTAAACTAACAACAATTCTACCTTTAATGGGCTGTTCTTTAGGGCCAAAAAAATCTCTATTGAATTTACTATCTCTAGAATTATATACATAATTAGAAACTTCTAATACAGGAGATAATAACCGAGCATCAATATTGTAAAATGCACATCTTTCTAATAATTTAGGTAGGTCGAATCTATTACCAAACCAAGCAATTAACATATCAGGGTCTTTTGCCGCACAATAATTTACAAAAGTTCTTAACAACATTTCTTCATTCTGAGAAGTAATTAGAGTCACTTGAGAATCAGTATCAATTACAGGAGTATCTCTCTCATACAATTCATCAGTGGGAAACCAACAATAGAGTATGTATTCATCATCATAATTATCATAACAACTAATACAGGTAATTTTACCATCATGTTCTCCACCTTGTTGCCATTCCATATCCCAATACCACTTACGCATATCATATTCATGGTAAGGAACACCATCTATGAATCTATCAATTGATGCTCTGTAATGATACTGAACATCTGCTTCATAAGTTTGAGTATCATATAATTCCGTCATTTCTTTAGATACCACTTTTATTTCAGATGGATGATTACAAATTACTTTCGTCAGTTTTTCACCCTCTAAATTATACCACTCGCCTTCTTCATATCGCAGAGAATATACCTTACTGTTTTTCCATCTATCATTTTTATACATTTGGTCTGGCTTAAATGCAGTTTCTTTAACATAAAAATAAGGTGGGTAATCTGAAAATGGTATTATCTCAGATTCCCTTTCCTTATCTTCATTGCGCCATGCAAAATATATTCCTTTATTTGTATTTGATATTATCATATAATCACTATCTTGGGCTAAATCTTGGTGCTTTTAATAGTAGTCTATTTGGGCTACGCATTAGTATTGGGAAATCATCTTTCATATAAATGATTACAACTGAATTCATAAAGTTAGAAAATGGCCCTGCAATTGATACACCTGCCTCTTCTCCTTCTATCTGAATAGTATCAATACTCACTGATATGGTTTCATTATTATCTGATGGGCTAGTAATATGTAATGCGTCTTCGGTAGCCTCTAAATTATAGATACCTGTATCAGTTACATCACAAGTATTAGTAGCATCTACCAGTAAGGCAGACTGCACTAATATTTTACATTCAAACGGGGTTTGGTTTTTACCAAATGTAGGCATAGTATCATCAGTAGGTAATTCTATCCCCTTGACCATGTTTATCATATCAAGATGGGGGTGTATTATTGTGAGAGGAATTGTTGCGCTTTTACCGCTACAATTAAACCGTATCACGTCACCAACTTCTATTGTGACTACTCCCTTAAACGCCTTCAAATACTTTACCGTTTTAGGAATATCCAAAATACAATGACCTATATCTAATGCTAGAACCTCGTTATTAATAGGTATAGAATAGCAACACCCTGTTGTAGAGTCAGCATTGTATATTTCAATCCTATTATTTAGAACCTCTAATAAAGCATATTCTGAGATATTTTTATTTTTAGTGGAAGCACCGCTTGGATATTTACCTTTTAATAATACTGCAGTTAATCCATCTATTAATATTTTATTGTTTATTGATATTTTCATATTTTCCCTTCCCGTAATTCGGGAACACCAAACCATTGATTTTCTCCATTAGTAGAAAATACAGTCCAACTAGTTCCAACTAATACAGAGTTAGTTTTACTCGCTTCTAATGTAGCATTATATGTTGTTACACCTTTATCTTTTATTTTAACAATATGCAACATTTGATTAAACCTTGCAGGTGTGCTTTTGTGCCAATCTGGAACTTCCCCCACTGGAACGGGATTATAGATATCCCCATAGATAGGTTTCATGTGTGTAATAAAGAACCTATTGGTTTCTAAATTACAAGCCATATCTAAAATTCTATCATTAATCCTATTTCTAATTTTCCAATCTAACGGGTTAACTTTAATTGAATCAGTTTCAAGAATAATTTGTCCGGTTCTCTTATTTGATTTTGCTAGATGGCTTCTTAATAAGTCACCCGCTCCCTCATATAATTTATCTACCCCATCAAGAATAAATGCCTTTACCTTTTCACCAGATTCAATCATGTCTTCAACGAATGTTATAAATGCTAAAGCATTATTCATTGATTCTTCCCAATTAGTAGAACCATCACGGTTAAGTTCAACTGGTTCAAATATGATTATATTCTCATCTTTGCCCCAACATGAACTCCATGTAGGTTCAGCACCCTTATCAAAATCTAAGACTGCTATTTTATAGCCTTCTTCTATTTCTGCTTCTGTCCTACAATCTAAGGCTAACCCAGTCTTACCGACTTTAGGATTACCCGTAATAGAACAACATAAAAAGTGAGAATCCCTTTGGTTTCTCTTCTGAACTTGATTTAGTATCAGTTGCTTTCTTTGCTCAAATGTTATTTCTTCTTCTTTATTTTCACTTGTATTCCACGACATTTTTATCACCATTGTAATACGGAGGGTTATCTTCTGTTATTCCTCCAAATTTAAATTTTGACCACTCAGATAAGATAGTATTTAATTCAGGTAAACTTACTTTAACCCTAACTTCTTTATTAGAGTCAGTATGTAATTTAAGCCAGTATTGGCCGGTATCATCGTTTAACCTCCATGTGATAAACTCCACCTGCGCAAAACCGACAGCAAAACTATTACCATGAATTATAGAACTAGTAATGCTAAATTGTATGTAATCACCACCAATCTTCTGACTCAACAATCTCAATTGTCTGCTCAACTATTTTTCCTCTATTGTTTTCAACATAGATACCGAATACATTTATGCTACATGAGCCTAATGTTCCATCATCCATTGTCTGTTGAGAAGTCCTACCGACTACGATAATATCAGAAGATATACCAAAATCAATATCAATATGTGGAGGAATCCAACAAGTTGTCCCAAAGTATTCATTTGCATCTGGGTCAAATGAACTGTGTAAGTCTGAAATACTTAGCCTCTTGCGCTCCCCATTAAGATTCATATTACCAACGTTACCATCAACAAATACAAACTTTTCATTATATTGTTTAGATGCGTTCATAGCATGGACTCTTTCTAAGTCTACAATAGGAGCATAGTGGTCTTCACAATACTTCATTAATATCTGCTTCTTATTTACTTCCGACATATCTTTGTATTCTGCATCTTCTTCAGCAAGAGTATCATTATACACTAACGAATTAAGAGTAGTTTCTTTAACACCATGAATCTTGGAGGAATCTCCACTATTAATGATACATACAAAATGCACCCACTCAAAGGTCTTAGGAGCGAATGCCTGACTAGCCGTTCCTTTGTAATTAAAGAAGTATCTTCCGAATACTCCATCAACTTCACCAACAAACACTCCGCCTCGTCTATATTCTTCTTTGGCTAACGGCTTACCATAATTAGAATTAGGCCCGCTACTATAACTAGCCATTGAATCAAGAGGAATAATCCATTGATTATCTTCTCTTTCAGTAGGCATTGCACTTTCTGGTAATGAGTCTACTTTCCTTTCTTGTCTTTCTGCGTTAAAATACCTAACAATTGTATATGTTTCATCATCATTCATTGTTGCTAGTGCGGCCTTTCCAGACTTAACTGTTCCTTCTGCATCCATCATAAATCCTTTCATTAATCTGTCGCGTTGTAGGGCCATCATATCTCTTGATTCCTCAAGATAGACAAACATTCCAAATGCCTTCTTATACCATGAAGCAGTTGTTGCTTGTTGTGGTGTTTCTGAGTCAGTATTTTTCTGAGCCATTTTTACGCTTGCGAAGTAGTGCCTCCACAAATTGAGAATGACTAATGCATCATCATTATTAGACACATCTAAGCCATTTTGATTGCATATTTCAACAATCTTTTCTTTTGCCTCTTCAATGCTCAATCCGAGCATTTCGGCAGAAGCAGTCACTTCTTTATCCAGTCTTTCTATATTTTCATTTTCCATTTTTTTCACCTTTTTTTCTTTTTTACATTGTTTTTCCAATCAACCAACTGCATAATAATTTAGGGGTTGTTGAGCGGCTACGCCATTCTGCTTCTCCTATAATCTTTAACAATTGGAATTTTTTTGTTTGCGTCATATTAGTATCTAAAACTGCATCGTGCAAATTAATACATACTGTGTTCATATCAGTCACTTGATATATTCTTGAGTGTAATTTATCCAGAGCATTCTCATATTTATTCTCTAATATCATTTTTATTATTTCTGAATAAGGTTCAAGACTTTGTTTAGTGACCTTTGATAATGGGCTATTACTGGCGATTGACGCTTGTAGTTCAGTAATGCCTCTACGAATATCACCATGCAGACCCCCTATAAATGCCTCGATATTTTCATTATTGGGTAGTTTATGGTTTTCTTGCTTTAATATCCTCTCTAAAATTAACCTGATGTTTTCATCAGATAATCTTGTAAATTGATAATTAGCACACCTTGACTGCAATGGGTAGATAATTTTAGACCTATCATTACAAGTTAAGATAAATCTACAGTTATCTGCATAGCGTTCCATAATGCGCTTCAATGCATTTTGTGCATCTTTAGTCATACCATCCATCTCATCTAAAAGGATAACTTTAAACGGCACATCGCCTACTTTAGATGTTGATGCTATTTCTTTAATTTTTGTTCTAACAGTTTCCAACTTTCTATCATCTGATGCATTTAACTCAACAAAGTTAGACTGTTTAAATTTACCTAACATCTCATTTGCTAATGCTCCTGCGGCGGCAGTTTTACCTGTTCCGGCTACACCAAACAATAAAACATTAGGCATTTCTTTACTAACAACCCAATTTTCTGCATCCATAATAAAACTATATTGACCTATTACTTCACTTAAATAATAAGGCCTGTATTTTTCTGTCCATAACATTACTCTTCCTCTCCTACATAAACCCACTTTGAAGTTATATTTTTACCTGCGTTTGGGTTAGTTTGCAGATAATTTGAATCTGAGGACAGTATCGCCCCCAACTGTTGATGTGTTGTTTGGGTGTATCTATGAAGACCTACCCCATATTTACTTTTATATCTATTTAGAAAATCTACTGCTTCTTGAGTAGAAAACTCAATTTTAGTTTTATGGAACTCTAACAGTGCTTTCTTTTTATGGTAATGTTTTCCTAATTTCATTTTTATTCCTCTTATGTCTATATATATTATGATTTGCGGTAGATTTTCCAACAATAATTACTTTACTATTGTATCTCAAAAAACGAGATACATGAGAATGGTGATAAGAATATTGCTTTCTAACGTTTCCATGTCTGTCTAATTCACCATCTGTTTCCCAATAATAGGAAAGCCAATTACGCATATCTCTTACAGTAAATGTGCCTTCCATCCTATCTAGAACATAGTCTAATTGTTTCCATCTTCTTGAATTGGTGTTTAATAGCCAAGGTTTCTTTTTCCCTCTAACCATTACAACCACCTGTCTAATGTAACAACCTCTTCTTTAGGTGCTTTGATTCTTCTTTGAGTTCTTTCACCCAAACCAAGAATCCTATATTGTTTATTATTTAATTTGTTTTTTGCGTATGTTTGAAAATTTGAATCTTCTAATAACAATTTTAACAAATGTTGTTCTTCTGTTCTTAATTTTAATTTCCTACAGATTGTAGGTAGTTCTGTCTTTACGTTCTTTTTAGGCATATTTAACCTTCCGGCTAATTTACCGTCATGAGCATATGTTAACAGTTCATTGAAATATGAAGTGTCCCATTGATATTTAACCTTTGAATCAATAAAAATTAATTCATCTGTTTTGATATTCTTAGAAAGCCAAACTAAAAACATTGATTGTTGATTACTCTTTAAGTTGTAATTTAATTTGGTTAGGACTTCTTCTCTATTTGAGTTCTTACAATAATCCATTAATAGTTTAAATATATCTAAATCATATAATATAGGCGGGTCGCTTCTAGGCGCAATTTCTTCTATTGTAGAGAAATCCTCTCCACTAGCCCTTTTCAATTTTAACATATTGAATAAAGTCTTAGGAACATCTTTTTGATTAGAAGAAAGTAATACAACTTTCCCTCTATATTCAGAAAGAGTTTGGGTAATTAAATCAACCTTTGGTTTATAGTTGGCTTCTTTAATTAGAATTCCCCTGCTAATAGGAATACTATAGTTATCTTCAATATCATATTCATTGGCATACTTAACAATAGGATTATTTGGTAAAAGTTCTAATGCCTTTTCCATGCATTTCTTTTCTGACTTGCCTACAATTATTATTGGTCTTTCATTATTATTATTAATAAGTCCCATTAAATTACCTCAGATTAAACCTTTTAATTCAAGTATTCTATCTAACCCTTGTGAGTTTTGATGTCCCTTGACTTCGTGAACAATATTCCTTGCTTCTTTAAATACATTCCAATTATTGTTATGTGGAATATTATCTGGAACAAGGTTGCACAACCCATATAATGCGGCCTTACCAGTTACAGTAAGAATCGGTCTGGGCCTTGATTTATGTTCTTGTGCCTTGAACTTCGCTATGATATTATGTTGTTTTAATGTCCTTCCTATTGCTAATAAATAATCTTCTTTTCCTCGAAAATTAACTCTTAACCTAACTCTATAGCCAATACTGGCAGTTAAGTCCCTAGATACGTTTATCTCACATTTGGCTCCTGATATTAATATTCCTTCTAACTGTTCTTTGGTATACATTATTCATACAACTCCTTACATAATGAGGCTTCAATGTTATGGTCAGGCCAAACCCCGCGACCTTGATTTGGTGAAAGTTGAACCCAATACCAATGACTCGGCATTATTCTCCTTTTACCTTCTTGGATTGCATTTTGCTCAGCATAGGAGGCTAACTCTCTAACAAGCCCCTCAATCTGGTCTTTAACAAAATAAATCAAATCGTTAGATACCGACAACTCAGCAACTTCATCTTTGATTATCTTAGAGAGATTCAAAATTTTAGCCTTCCGTTTAGGGGTCTTTGGCTTGGTTGGAACGATAATATCTCCTTTTTCATCAAAGTAAGGACACATTTCTACGCGATACTTTCGCAACCTACCCCTACTTTCCTCTGCGACCTTCTTCAAAAACGCATACCCATCTTCGATTTTTACACACTGATACGGCCAATTCTCTATTAGGGTCATTTTACCTACTTCAATCATCATATCATCTCCATAACTGTGGTTAGTGTATCTATGTCTTTAGGGAACTTATCCTCTCGGATTCGTTTTACTCTCGGAAATCTTAGTCCGTAATTACCTTGCTCATCTTGGCTTACTAAATCAGCAGAAACTTCTAATACTATTCTAGGTAAGAAATGGAATGTATCTCCTTCATATGAATCAACATTCTTTTTAAGGTTAGTAGTTAATAAAAACAATTGTGCCTCTGATAGTCCCGTTCCAACAGAACCTACTGATATATACTCATCCCCGTCTAATACAGAAATTCCTAATGTCCCAAATACACCGCTTCTTTTACCTTCGCCATATTTTCCAGAAGTAATAACTACATCAAGAGATACTCTAGGAGGTTTATGTTTTAACCAACCTTTACTTCTCTTTCCAGATTGATAGGGCATATTACCATCTTTAATCATTATACCCTCAAAGCCTAAATCAATTGCAGTTTGGTAAGCACTTGCTTCTGTAAAATCTCCATCTGAACCAAACACATAAGTTTGATATTCCTTTGGGACTACTTTTTGTAGGGTTTCCATCCTTACACTTTGAGGTTGTTCTAAATATGATTTACCATCTAAAGACAATAAATCAAACACGGCTAATTTAACAGGGCATTGTTGAACAGCCTCCGCCTTATTTAGTTTGTGAACTCTCTTTGCTAACAGTTTATGTTCAGCAGGTGAACCATCTAAATTAATGGGGTATATTTCTGTGTCTAAAATTACATTTGTGCTTTCAAAATCTCTAACAATGTTAACAATGTCGGGATATTGGCTAGTTACAATATTGCCCTTCCGATTAAAAATAATTATAGATACAGCATTGGCAACCCATGATTTATGTATTTGATATCTATTACCATCATACTTAATATCAACTATAGCATTCCTAACAACATCTCTCGGTTTCTTTGCTTTAGCCAACATAGGCTTAACAAACTGCCCATGAACTAATTTACACTCTGGAACTTTTCCAGCATCTAACTCAGAACAAATCTTACTGGCTGTATTATATTTATGGTATTCCATAACTTTAGAATCACTGTAATACTTTGATAAGACCTTTAATGGTATTTTATTATTAACACCATTTCTAGGCTTTCTAAGCCAATATCTAACAAACCATTTTTTCTCTAAGCAATTCATTTGTTTTATTGCTTTAGAAAACCTAACGTAAGATGGGCCTGACTGTGATGCACAATCCATTTCAAGTAATGATATAAATTCTGAAATAGTAATACCTGAAGAATCATTTTCACCTTCATACAATACATATAGACCCTCGCCCATATCTCCCCAACAATTTATTTCATATTCTAGTTCTTCTTCAAATAAACCTAATGCGCTAGAAACCCACTTTATAGATTTCTTAGAACCCATATTATTATTAGCATATTCTAAAGATAGAATCTTAATTACAGATGGCTTATCTTCAAAAGAAGAAAGGTTCTCTGAAATTATTTTCACCTTTTCTGTGGGGGGTTTATCTTCAATTAGTTGGCACAAATTAGAAATCTGTTGAAGACTCATCTTGACCACCTCTATAGAATAAACTAATTACCGCCCTTTGAACGTGATGTTTATTTAATTTCTTATCGTCTGCATTATTAAATTCCCGTATAGTCATATTAATGACTTCCTCTAACCTATGGGCCATATATTTTTCTATTTCCACATAAGTATCGGAATTAACATAAGTTCCTCTTTCTAAATTATTCTTCATTTCTTTCTTCAATGTTCTCATAGATATTATCATTTAAAATCCTCTTTAATGCTTGAAGGACTTTCTGCCCTTCGTCTTTATTGAACCGCACACCTTTTCTAGTATGCTTTCCATTCTCATACCATCTAATATCAATTATAGGTATGTTCCAAAATTCTGCTTCAACAACCATTAATTCGGTTGTAGCATTTCTTGGTATTCTTAATACAATTCTTTCATTCTTCAATCCAACCACTCCTAAACATCTGTAATTCTTTATATGTTTTAAAGTATCTTGGACTTTCTAATTCATCTAACCTACTAACTAGCCAAACTACGCCACCCACACTACTTATTCTAACAATTTCATATTGGCCGTTGCTAACATCAACCACTTCTTCTGTTTCTATTTCAGGTATTAACCCATATTTTTCAGAAAGAGATTGTGCTACCTCACGCATATTTTCTGCAACATATTTAATTATAAGAAACCGTTGTATTGGAACCTTAGCATCTACAGTAATATGTAATTTCCCAGTCCAATCACATACCTTACATTTATTCCCTTCGCAAATAGGACAGGGAATTTCTGCGGGTAATGGAGCAGGGAATCTTATTGTGACTGTAGGCTTCACACGCATTCCTTTCCGTCCCACAACCTATACTCAACAGAATAAGTTACTGTTATATCATACTGGAAATCAGGAACATATACCCCTGCTAACCCTAGTTGTGGAGCATGACCCATATTAAACAGTATTTTATCTACATCTACTATTGTATAATTATGCGTCATGTTATCGGTTTCATTTACAAGAATGGTAATTACATATTCTGAAGTTTCTTCTTGATACAAATACCCCATGTTGCCTTCTTGGAAAGTTAAATTGTTAAATATAACAGAATTATTATCTACTGTAAAACTAAGATGAGTTGCAGTCATAGTTATTGATTGAATCTCCATCCACTTACTTTCATTACCAATGAATACAGGAACATAAGTTTCGTTTTCTAAAACGACAATTTCACCTGATTCTGTTTCCCAATCAGGATAACTACAATCACTAAATATCTCATCAGGGCTAGGTAGGCTATCAGCACAACCTGCCATAAAACTACATACTATCATTAACGCTATCATTTTCTTTTTATTTGTTTTGCTCATCTTCTTCACCTTTTATTATGCTTTGTTGCCATTCTGTTATTTTTCGATGCATGGCTTCGTAATCATCTTCTAATCCATCTTCTCTAATCTGTTGTCCAATATCAAATAATACATTAATAAATTCCTCAACCCCAATCCCAACAGACTCGGCCCTCTCTTGTATCTCAAGCCATCGTTCTTTGGTTAAGTAGATTGTGGTAAAAGGGTTCATTCTGACCCCTCCGAGTAAAAATCTACTAGAGTGGCATCTGGTCTATCTTTAAAATAATCGACTCTCATAAGTTCAAGTATTAAATAGTCATCGAAAGAATAAAATCTAGGTAAATAACCTGTGGCCTTTGCCTTCTTGAAATATTCAACCATTGATTCTCTGTTTTTTACCATATCATCATATATACTCATTCTTCTTCACCTTGAATCTTGGCTATTTCAGTTCTAATTGCATCTACATGATGAGTTACATCTTTTCCAACTGAGTTATAACAAAGGTTGGTTATAATATTGTTTAACCATTCTTCGTCATTTACATTATAAGACATAAGTAACTCTAATATTTGAGCCATGCCTTCATCAATGCCATCTTTCTTAATTACTGCTTTTACTACTTCATTTGTATTCATTCTTCTTCAACCCCTTTTATACTAAATTCTCCAACCAATGTAATATTGTAACGCTCTCTATCCATAAGTTCACCTGTGCTTCTTGCAATCCTAATATCATAACCAGTTGCGATATTATTACAAACATACCATATTTTTTCCCAAAGCCTATCTTCGGTTATGGGTGGTTTTATTTTCTGGGTTTTGCTTATCATAGTATCAACTATGTATAAATCTTCAGTATAGCCCAAAAGAATCAGTGCTTCTCTTAATGACTCTATCTTTTTCTTGTTTAATTCTATGCTCATTCTTCTTCACCTTCTAACACAAACCAACTAGAAATTAACCATTGTTTTGCTACTGCAATAGTAGTTGTTAACCCGTATTCCCAGTCTTCATGGTTTCTAAATTCAATATACCAATCAGGATTGGTCTTTTCCATGTCTTCAATAATTTTTAGATACTTTATTGCGTTTTCTAAAGTTATTCTTGCTTCTCTATTTGATGGGCCAGTAAATCTCATTCTTCTTCCCCCGTATCAATAGTTTTAATCGAAGAATCATAAAAGAATATATCTTTTGTATCTCCATTTTCATCAAAGTATATTTTCTTACCCATGTCCTCAGATATCTTATATGCGTAATATTGTAAATTACCCAATACAACTGCATATTCCATTACGGTCTTCCAAGTATTAATAGTTCCCCAATCGGTGCTACTAAAATATGCTTCACCAAAAGGATGAGTATGAATCCAACACTTAATAGGCAAGCACATCTTCTGCTCATTTAATTCTTCTTCGTGATTCATAAACGATACAAAGGAAGGAGTGCCGCTACTAATAAATATGTTATTATTTTTATCAATAACAACCTGCACTTCCATACCTTCTAAATCTTCACTAGAAGCCTTCCAAATAGAGGCAAGGAATAGTTCAGCATCAGCATTGGGGAAATCCCATTTAGCATCTTCCTTAACCATATCCCAATATTCTCTTATTTCAGTCTTCCATTCTGTTTCCATATACTTAACTCCAATCAATGTAATTCCCTTCCGTTAATAAATACAATCCTACAACTGCTGCAATAGAGGCAACTATAAACCTTCTAATCTTTGCTTCATGTTCTAAAACTGTTACCCTGTTTGCGTGGTTTGTTATTTTATCTGCTAACTTTACATACTCAACTACTTCTTCTGTGGTTATGTCTTCTTTTACATAATGTTCCATATTGTCAACTATGTTCTTTTTAATAAGTTGTCGCCTTTTAGAAGAGATAGCACCTTTAGTTCTTTTTGTGCCTTCAAACCTCTCAAGGGTTTCTTTTAATGTGCAACCGTCAGCCACACATTCTTTCATCACTGTTAATTCATCATCTGTCCATCTTAAATTATATTTTGCCATGTTTAATCACCTCATAGTATGCAACCTTTATTGCATCTAAAATGATTTGGGTTATGTTTTGTTGACCCAAACCAAATTACTTTTCCATCACACTTAGGACAATCATCTTCAAGTTTTAAATCCTTGTAGATTACCCTATTGTGTTCTTTCATTATTTTCCGCATCATCATAATATCTACGCCGGGTTCTTCTTTAGAGTATCTTACTCCCTTATCCGATTTTCTTACATTTTTATCATTAGGATGCCTTTCTTTATGGTCTGCTACTCTTTCTATTATTGTTATTTTATCTTTCATATACTCACCATCATGTATTCAATTACTTCATCACCGTTAAGATACCTATGCAACCATTGCGCCCCCATACCTGCAATAATTGTATGTGTTAAATTAACCCCTTTCGCTTTACCTGCCCAATCCCCCGCTTGGCATGAATACGAACCATCTGGGCCTTCTAATAAAGAATCGGCCATTTTATCATTTATTTTACAAGAAATTAATGCGCCGTTTCTACCTTGCGCTCGCAAATCTAGCCACTCTATCCCATCATCTCCACCTTGATTAGACATATAAATCAACCGTCTAACAGTTAAATTGTCTGCACAACACACTACCATATCATAACCTTTAATCTGATTTACTGTTAATACAGGGTATGGTTGCCCAGAAACAGATGAATAGCGAGCCATCATTGCTTCTGCTTTATTTAAAGTAATTTCTTCTTCATTGTAATTTTGATACAGTAGATTTTTCTTTTCAATAGTATCATTATCAAATACTGTTATAGTGTAACAACCTAATCTATCTAATAGTGGAATTAAGTAACTACCTATTCCACCTGCCCCTATTATTAATATTTTCTTTTTCATTTATATTCACCTCATTAATTCATTCATTGTTATATAATCCAAATTGGATTTCTTTATGTTAATTAGTTCTAATACAATCTTAACATGGTTCCTCAAGCCTACTTCTGATACTTGAGTGATTTCACTTATTCTTTCTTGTGTATAATGTTCTCTTCTAATCAGAGAAACAATATAAAAACAAGCGGCTAATGTGGCTCGGCTGAATCTTTTATCAACCAAGTTATATTTATTCTCTATATACTTAGAGAAATTTTGAACATCGCCAAGATATTCAGCAGAGGGGTTAATCAATCTCGCTCCTGCACCACTGACCATACCATTTACATTTAAATTACTAAACACATATGGCTTACCTAATGCACTCCCTAATCTTTTAGCAAACCTTAACATATATTTTACTTCAACACCTGCTAATTTTGCGTGTTCTTGGGGGGAAACAGGTATATTTAGTTCCTTCAATATAAAATAAGTTATTCCTGCGGCTCTTATTTCCATAGAAATAGTTGCTATCTTCTGCTTAGAAAGAAAGGTCTTGTAATATTTAGTTATTCTTTTTCTTATGTCTGGCCTTACCGAATATTTACTTAAAAGTGCATTCGATAATCTTACCATCCTAACATAGTAGACAGAGTTTGGTTGACCAAATTTCTGTGCTCTATAAAGAGAGAATCCTTTTCTACCATATTTAGAAGCATCAGAAGATTTTATCGTGCTACCTAATTCTATCCCTGTTATCTCATGGTTTAATGAAAAGGTTGTTTCTTCTAATAGTTGCTGAATCAATACAAGTCCACAAGAACCACAAACTATTTCGCCTAATCTTTCTGAATAATCTAAATCATTACTATTACATTCAAAACATTTTTCCATATTTATCTCTCCGGGAAGTTCACTGTATTTTTAATTGTGTTATATGTTGCACCATATTCTTGCATATTTAAAAGAACATTGTCTGAAATTACATGGGTCTGTGAATCCATATACGGTTTTAAGGTTTTTATATAATTACCAGTAACCTTATCATTCATTAAGGCTAATGCTCTTGATGCCATTTGGTCACCTTCACTTGAATTACCGTGTAGGGTATCTATACAAATAGGGCCGACTAGACCAATAATAGCATTGGGTATTTCTTGATACACAGATTCAAATATTGATATTGGTGTATATTTCTTCGGTAATATTGTCCACTCATCAATCTGATACTCTCCTATTACTTTATAGGCGTTTACTTTCTGATGCATACTTCTACTATTATTTGGTATTAACATCCAATCAGATATAGTGCCTCTCACTAACAAGGAATTAGATGGTATTACGTGTTCTTCTCCTCTTTGCATTTGTGTAGTTCGGGTTATAAACTTGTAGATTTGATTAGGGTGTTCCTTAGTTAAGTCTACAAGTAATTGTTGTGCTCTTTCCTCTACTCTATCTTGAGTTCTATTTTGTTGAAGGAAAGAATACATTAGATTCTTTTGAGAATATGAAGGCATGGTTCCAAATAAAGCACACCACAAGTTTTCAGGCATTAAGGCCCATTTCTTTGAACGCTGTTTATCAAACTTATGATAATTAATAAACTGATTTAATTCCTTAATCGTAATGGTTGCCCAAATATTTTCAGAAATTTCTAATGCACATTCTGTTTCTGAAATAATTTGTGTGTTTAATGTGACAGAATACTTCTTACCCCTTACTGCCGTATGGCTTAAACTAGAAGGGCGAACATCCCAAAAGGAATAGGGCGTTCTGTTTTCTACACAATACATTACATTGGGAGGGACTACAATTAATTGATTAAGATATGTATACAATTCTTTACTGTTCCTAACGAAACAAGTTTTGTATATTACTTTAGATAGGATAGACATTATATCTACTTTATTTAGTTTCATACCATTAATATAAAATTGAGATTTTGTCTGTTGATAAACCATTGTGAAATTACCATCATTAAATTTCCAAGTAAAAATACTAGAATAATTTACTGATGGGCTATTATCTCCATTCTGAGCATATCTATACCTACTCCTTGAGGTATTTTTCTGCAATATACGCCCGTCAATAATAGTTTGTAATGCACTCAAAATGGGGTCAAGCGTTTTATCATTAGCCATTTGAGGTCGGCAACGGAAAACAATTTCACCAAATTTATTTCTTCCCTCAACTCTACGATTATAGTTAGGGACATTACTTCTAAATAGAAAACTAGTCGTATAGTTATCCGAACTATCGTCTGGAGATGATATTTTTATTTTTATCTTCATATTTTTCACCTATGTTATTTGTTTCTTTATATGTTTCAAATTTAACTAAATCGTCTAAAGCATTGAATGCGCTATCTTTCGATAGGCCAAGCATAGACATTAGACTACGCACTAAAAAATGCGTAAAAACTGCATTAGACATTCTATCTGTCTTCAACAATTCATATCTTTTATTAATTGAGGCTTTCACTTTGATATTATCAAAGGAATCATAAACACTCTGCTCTATTTTTAGCAGAGTTTTTTTAGTATATTTTTTATATTTCACACTGTCCACCTGCACAGGCAATTTCGCCTGTAAAATCGGTAAAGTCTTCTTCTTCAATAATAGAGGTAAAATCTAAGTTAGGAAATCTATTTTCCATATCTATATACTCTTCTCTACTAATAGTTTCATGCGGTGATTGTCTATATGAGCCTCCGGCAAAAGGAAACACTGATAATCCATTGTAATAATGCCTATTCATCCACATCCATTCTCCTACTCCATCCCATTCATTATCACGAATACTAATGGTAGCAGATACATTATGTGTATTTGTTCCCTTTCTATGCCCTCGCTGAATCCAACGAATAGAAAATCTCTTAACTCTATTTAGAATATCTAATGCAGATTCACTTCGGGTTATTGGTTTAAATTCCCCTTCTCCTTTTGGAGATTTAACAGGAATTGAAAATACCGCATCATTGATATTATCGTAATCGTCTTCAATAAACTCTGGAGCATTCTCTAATAGGAATTTATACACAGGTTCTAATTTAGAAATTCTTACTCTGCGAATGTAATACTCAGACCACCAAGCATGAATACCTGATGATGTTCCCAAAACAAGACTTGTTGTTCCTGAAGGTTTAATACAAGTTGTTCTAGCGGCCTCATTTATTCCAATTAATTTAGCAACTCTAGTGTTTTCTCTCTTTACTTTTTCTGCGGCGTGTTCAATATCCATCATTGCTACTTTATTACTAGCAATACCAGTCATTGATACACCAATTAAGGCTTCTTTCTCAGTAGTTTTTGACCAAATCTCACGCAAATAGTGAAAATCAGTGTAGGCGGCTTGCAATGTTCCTAAGAAACTTGCCGCTTTTACTCTACTTTCCAAATCCTCTTGAGAAATAATATCGGAAACATTTACTTCGCATAGATTACAAAACTGAAAAGCCCGTAATCCTATCTCACAGCAGGGGTTCGTTCCCCATTCCTTATCGTTAGATAAATAAATTCCGGGTTCTCCTTGACCACCTATTTTTATTCTATCCCATAGTTCTTTAAAAAATGGCTTAGTTATTCGGTGTCTTAGGATTACTGCAGAGTTATTTGCTCTTGCTCTATATGGTGCTTTTTCATGCCATGCGCCAGATTTAGAAGTAATCATTGCCATATCATCTACACTAAATAAAGAAATCATTGCAGACCTTCTAATTCCTCCAGATATGACTGCATCCCCAATATGGCACATCATATCATGGCATTGTAATGGTGTTAATTGGCTTCCATCTTCTTTCTCTAAGAGCATATTCTCTATTTTAACTAAACACTCCCTTAACGGTGCAGGGCCGGGTGCTTTACCACCACTAGTCTTTAATCTAGCACCTTTTGGTCTAATATCACCATAATCAAATCTTGGGGTTGATGTTCTTTTACCTGTATATGACTCAAATAATACTTTAATTGCATCTGCCCACCCTTCGATAGAATCGTTAATCAAAATCCTTCTATATTTATTAGTCTTTGGTTTTGATATTTCTGGTAAACAATTAACATGATGCTTTTGCACTGAAAAACCTACACCTGTTCCACCTAATGATAGAAACATTGCTTCTGAAAAGGCATCAATTGAATCAATAGGCAAATAAGCACAATTATATAACCTATTAGGAGATAATTCTATTGGCTTACCTGCAAATTGCATTGAGCGCATTGATGGTAATATCTTCATTGGTATAACAAACTTCTCATACACTTCTCTAATTTCATCTGCAAATGTAATTTCAGACTCTAATCTATCTACTTCATCTACATACTTGAACTTCTTTAAATGCATTTCCATATTCCTATAGCACATTTCTTCCCATGTTTCTCTTCTGTTTTCTTTCTCTATCCACTTAGAATATTTAGTGAATTTTACTAAATCTCCTAATGCTTTAATTCCCTTTTCCATTTTAACACCTTAATTTTTTTCTATGTCTTAGTTCGTTAAGTGAACTAAATGAATGGACAAACTCTCCATTCTTCATTATTGTCCATTCCTTTTCAATAGTGAAAACCCACTCTGGGAATGTTTCTATTATTTGTATTCCAAATTCTCCAATTATTTCTTGAATATCAGTATACTCTTTACCTCGATATTCAAAATGACTTTCGCCATCACAAATAATGACGGCTTTCTTACTAACGGCCAATACATGACCATTAGGATAAAAGTCAGGTTTAACTACTGTGAGTGATTCCCCACTTATTGAATAGTTTTGCGATTCTGAATGCGTCCAACCAAACGCACTCATTACTATACCAATTGTATTTACTGGTATAAAATTAACATTGTCTAATAGCATTTTTATAACCCCCAAAAAAGGAAGGAGGGGGAACATGGGCAATGCCCCCCCAACCTTCCAATTTAATTAGTTTTAATAGCCACCGACAATAGCCTGTGTTAGTGTAACTACTTCTACTTCATCCCAAGAAACCTGTGTGATTTCTTGACGAGAAACCATTTCACCATCTATAAATACCCAATGTGTAGGGTG
>TARA_R100000781_G_scaffold90102_1_pt1 | contig 20651 bp, 33 predicted proteins | sample TARA_R100000781 | Tara Oceans TARA_R100000781 (sample SAMEA2623385) | marine metagenome | biome: marine biome (ENVO:00000447); feature: deep chlorophyll maximum layer (ENVO:xxxxxxxx); material: "saline water (ENVO:00002010), including plankton (ENVO:xxxxxxxx)" | depth 60 m | reverse complement strand
TTATATTTGGCGTTATATTTGGCGTTATATTTGGCGTTATATTTGATCAGATAGTTATAATTGACGCAAAATTTATGATCTACTTTTTATATTTATAATTATATTTTTATTGCTATTATAAATTATAATCGATAAATTTAGTGAAACGGGTAATTAAAAAACGGAGAGTTAAAATGAAAAAAGAAATTAATAAAGATTGTTCAATATCTTATGAGATCAGAGTTTGTCAGATCTCTAATGATTATAAATCACGACCTTATAAATCAACACGCCGAATGGTTATAAATGATATAGAGTATAACTTCATTAAAAAATGCCTAGATAATGAATATGGAATAGGCGACCACTTTGAAGACCTAGACAAAGAAGTAGAAAAAATCACATCATCAAGACTTATAAATAGGAGGGTATCTAAATGAATAGAACAATTATACTAACATTAAAAGTTAATAAAAAATTAAACGAATTTAGCAGAGATGTTGGAGATATTTTTAGGGAAGAATTTAATGATATAAAGTGGCTAAAACACTTTTCTAAAAAATACATTCAGACAGGAATTTATGATATAATTGAAAGAGAAGAATATAAACTATAAATCAAAAAAGGAAGGGTAACCAAATGCAAAACAAAAACCAAATAAATAAAGTAAGTAAAAAAGAATGTTTAGATGCAATAGAGTATTTTTGGCAATGCGTAGATTTAGATGATAGTGGAGATAGAATCCATTATACAAAAATATTGCTAAAAAAAGTAGCTAACGATTGTAAGATTAAATTGGAGGGTATTTAAATGCAAGTAATAATAAATCTAGAACATAAAATAGAAGTAGAATGTTTAAAACACGCTCTGGAATTAACAGAGTCATATTGGAGAAATCCAATGAACTCTTGGTTATACGGGTCTGGTTCGGATTATAATTCTATTATAATTGAGGATGGGGTTCCAACGGGTTATTTTCACGGGATTCGTTTTATGGATTGGGATGATACTGAAGCTATAAAAGAAAATTCTGCAATGAGCAATCCATTTACCAATGGTTCTGATTGTTGTAAGCATTGGGATAAAGTTAAGCATAATTTTATTCCAGTATTATGGACGCCAAGAGTAAATCTTGAACATCAAATAGCATCAATTCTTTATAAAAATGATGAGATTGAAATATTAAGAGAGCAAGAGTCTGATAAATATCCTTATGTTTATTTTATAGATGTATTTAAACACGATGTCCAAGATAGTGATGAAGCTTTTGATGGCGCTATGTCTGAAAGTTTTTCAGATATGAGTCTTATTTTGGATTATCTGGAAAATAATTTTAACATTCCTAAAGGAATTATTAATCAAATAGAAAATAGTAGATCATATAAAAAGTATTTAGAAGATCATAAACAAAGATTAGATGACATTAGAATACATATATTATCTAGCAAATTTCACAATAAATACATATCGGAGGAAAAATGAAAGTATTAAACCTACCTGCAGAACCAAGCCATATTATAAATTATATTGAAGATGATATGTATATATCCTTTTTATATTGGCTTCGGGATAAAAAAGATTATAATTCTGCAACAGATATTATAAGTGTTGTAGAAGCGCCACATAAATACAATAAAGAATTTCAACAATTTAAAACAGAATGGGAGGAAAAATGAAAGTAATTAATATTGTAAGAAAAGAAATAGAAAACACTTTAGATGTAGAAAGAGAAAATGCCTTGCAATACTCATCTTCAATTAGCGAAGCAGATGATATACATAAAGGCTGGATTGAAGCGCTGGAATATGTTTTAGATGTAATTGATATAAAAATAGCAGTAGAAAAAGTAAAGGAGGGAAAATGAATCAAGAACAATTATCTTTTGAAATGCATTGCAGAGAGGATTTATATTTCTTTTGTCCTCTATGTGAGGATTACCATAAGAAAATAAAAGACGCATCTACAGGCCAACTAAAAGGCCATTCTTTGTGTCAGATGCCTGTAGAGAATTATAATGATAAATATTAAGATAGATTTTAAGATCCAAATCGATGAAAGCAAGTTTGATCGTTGGTGTTATAAGCGTTCAATAAGTAGAAGTTACGGCAGAAATCTTATAAAAGACGATGTAGAGATACTTTCAAAATTATATTTAAAAGAAAACAAATTAAAATAAGGAGATCATAAGTGGCTAGAAAAATAAACATTGATTCTCTATTAAGAGACCATACAATGTATAAATCTTTATTATTAGAGGTTTATAAAAACAATAAAAAGATAAACAGGAAGATTCGTCAGCATTTAGAAAAATCAGATTTAGAGGATTATTAAATTGTATAAAAGTAAATGTTGCAGTCAACCGCCTTTATATGATGTAGATAATAAAGGTTTTGGTATATGTGGTTGGTGTAAAAAACCAAGCAAATTCAAAAAAAAGGAGAAAAAATGAACAATATTAGATGGATAGTTTTAGGGTATTTTATGGCTATATGTATAAATGGATGTGATTTAGGGATCACTAATAATAATGAGGGTGGTTTTGATGAAATTACAAATAGTGGAATAGGTTCATCTCAATGGAATCCTGTATATGTTAAGGTAGTAGATTGATGTTTGAAGGATTCATCTTGTTAATAATTCCAGTTATATATTTAATTGTATTTATATCTACTTAAATGGTTAATACAACCCTAGAGCAAAGCATAGAACTCCCTACCCCTCATCAGAGGGTGGGAGGCTATGCCGTTAGAAATTACAACCCTTGTCGCTTTCGTGCATACAGATCATATTTCAAGCTAGGATCTGCGGAAATTCATTTATTTATTCTTGAAAATATAGATAGCAACTCAAATTCCTTCACTTTGTTGTGTGGCTTTCTATCAACCCCTTTTGGTAACCACTTTATTTTTATATTCAAGCCAAAAGTTTCAAACCAAACCTTGAATGGACTACTAATATATGTATTGTTTTATATTTATATCAAGAACTTTTTTTTACTTGACAATGTCAGACTTATTCATTTATATTCGTAATAACATATGGTAATAATTTATAACAAGGAGAGTTAAAATGAAGGAAATGCCAAAAAACATAACAGCGGTAGCTGAAAAATACAAACTAAATCCAGAGTCAGATTTCTGGACAATAGGTGACAATTGGATTATAACACACGATGCGGTTACAAAGATTGCAGAGATAGAGAATGTTGAATTTGATGAGCCTAAAGTAGAAATAATACACGACACCGAAGCGTTTTATGGTGTAGCAATGTGGGGTAAAGGTAGGATTATAAGAATAGATGAAGATGGAAACGACTTTACTAAAGAAGTTTGGACTACCGCAGATGCTACCCGTGATAATGTTAGAGGTAAAGGTGGTTATTATTTTAATATGTGTGAAAAAAGATGGCAAGATCGTTTGGTCTTAAAACTGCTTAATTTATATGAGTATGGTTTATATTCTGATGTAGAGGCAGACGATTTTAAAAAGGGTCAGAGCAAAGAAAAGCCTATGTCTGATTATATGAAGAATACTATTAGGCAGTTGCTTGTAGCTAAAAAAGAATACAGGCGTGAAGAAACAGAGGCTATTTTTCAATCTCTTAACGCAGAACAGGGTAAGGAATGGCGGGATAGAATACAGAGTCCAGAGATTGATAAATGGATTGTAGAATTTTATAAATTAAACAAAAAGGAGAGTTAAATGAGTTCATTTAAATTTCAAGTTGGAGAACCAAGAAAGGTAACACTTTCTTTTGATCAGCCAAAAACAGGTAAGAATGAGTATGGTATGTGGTATTTATATGGCATTAAGTCTGATATAAATAGCGATGAGGATAGTTTCTTTGCTACTGCAACCCTTCATAGTATGATTCAAACATTAGGCGCTAAAGAAGGCGATGACCTAACTATTGAAAAGTGCATTGATGGAGATATGTCTTTTTTTAAAGTTAATGGATTATCTATCAATGATATGAATAGCGGTGGATCTCAAGAGAAAATATCTGAAGCGCAAGAAAAAAGCGGTATTAGTTCTGTAGATCAGTTAAAGGCTAGAATAAAAGAGCTTGAGTTAGAAATAGCTTCTTTAAAGAAAAATCAACTTACTGAAGATGACATACCTTTTTAATATGCCAGACTTTAAGAAAGTTAGTTTTGAGCAGTTTTATAGCGCCTATCCAAGAAAGGTTGGGCGCTATACTGCTGAAAAAAGTTTTAAAAAGCTTTCTACTAAAGATAAAATTGATGCATATAATGGGTTAAAAAATTACCTTAAATACTGGAAAGCTTCAGAAACAGAAAAACAATTTATACCGCACCCATCAACTTTTATAAATCAAAAAAGATGGGAAGATGAGATAGATATTCCAACTCAAAAAGCAGAATTTAAGCACGATGCTACAGGTAGGTTTTTTATAGCATATTGTGACAAATGTAAGGTTTCAGATTTTTATAATGATTATGAACTAAAAGGGGATAGCAGATGCTGTAACGCCCCTTTATTACCAGAGAGGGAATAATGGAATTAAAAATAGAAGACTTTAGAGAGTTTTTAGAAATGACAGATCGTATGCACGAAGATGAAGAGCTTAACATATTTCTAAAAACCTGTATAAATTCTTTATGGATAATGCACGAGCAAGGTAACAGAATGGCAACAAAAACTTTACTAGAACTGAAAAACTACTTATAGGAGATAATTGTGAAAGCTAAAGAATATAATTTAAGAAAGATTTATATCTGTAGATATGAAGATGGAGATGTTGAATTTTGCACATTTCATACAAATCAAGCAGATGCTAGAAAAAGTAGAACATCTTTTAAAAGAAAATTTGGCGTTGTTGGTAGCGTTGAACTACAAAAGATTAGTTATACTAAAAAAGGTTTTATAGATTTATTTAATCGCTACGGCATAAAATATAGGCAGAGATAATAAAATTGAGGGGAGAGGGTTTTAACTCTCTTGGTTACCCGCCAATACCCCATCCTTTCCCCTCACCTTTCTATGAGCAATATTAAGCTTATAAATGACGATTGTATGAATGTGATCCCAAATTACGAAACCAATCATTTTGATTTAGCAATAGTAGACCCCCCATACGGACTCCCAGATTTTAGTGAAAACCCAGAGCAGGGAACAGGGGTTTTGAAAAACAGAATATTTCAAGAAATGGATAAAAAGAGATGGGATAAAGCTCCTGATTCATTATATTTTAAGGAATTGTTTAGAGTTTCTAAAAACCAGATCATATGGGGTGGCAATTATTTTGACTTACCACCAACAAGAGAAATTATATGCTGGGATAAGGAACAGCCATTTACAAATTTTAGTGCTTGGGAATTTGCTTGGACATCTTTTAATAAACCTGCTAAAATATTTAGAATGAATAACAGAGTTAAAGGTAAGATACACCCAACAGAAAAACCTCTTAAACTTTACAAATGGTTACTGCACACTTATTCAGAAAAAGGATTTAAAGTGCTGGACACACATTTAGGATCTGGAAACATTGCTATAGCCTGTCATTTGTTTGATTGTGATTTATTAGGCGTAGAGATAGACCCAGAATATTATAAAAAAGCATATAGAAATTTTAAAGACATTACAAGCCAGGGGGAGATTTTTTGATAGTAGATAGTTTTGACGGCAATAAAAACCCAACAATCGTTAATCAGCAAAGGTTCTATCTACTATGAACTGCGATATATGTAAGTCTGAAATAGATGAAGATAATGGAGATGTTGTTGGGTATTTTGGTATATCACCTGTTGCTTTTTGCATTTGGTGTATGTCTTCTATAACAGATATGGTTATACAGCGTCAAGGTTTTGACGATATTGATACACTAAAAGAAAGAATAGAGGATTTAAAAGAAGATGAAAATGTATAAAGAGTTAGCATTTGTTTATATTGTGGATGGTAAAAAGTTTTTATGTAAGAAAAAAGCACAGAAGTATTTAAACAATCTTAATAAAGATAGAGAAAAAAATGCCGAATAAAAAAGCTAAACAAAGAAAAATGGAAAGAAGAAAGAAAAACTTAGAGATAAGAAAGTATAAAAGAATGAAAAAACAACAGAGGAGAGAGAATGGCTCATCCAAGTAAAGTAAAAGGTAATAAATTTGAAAGAGATGTTGTTAATAAAGCAAAAGAGTTTGGACTCGACTCCAAAAGGGCGTATGCGTCAAATGGGGAATCACTTGGTATGCACGCAGAAGTAGATCTTATAATTGAGGACTACAAGATACAGGCAAAAATCCGTAAGAGTATAGCATCTTACCTACTACCTAATGAGAATGTGGATGCTCAAGTGATTCGCCAAAATAGAGGAGATGCTTATATAGTTTTGAGGTTAGAGGATTGGCTAAAGACCCTAGTTTAGAATATTTAAATTACGTCAGAAGCTTGAATTGTCTGGTCTGCTTTACCTCTTCTCCAGATCCAGACCACCTTGAAGCAATCGGTATGGGCGGTAACCGAAAAAAACCCACACTCAAGCACTTTTCAGCCATACCCCTGTGCCGATTGCATCACACCGAAAGACACGCCTTACCATTAAAAGAATTTGAAGATAAATATAAAATTAATCTATGGTATGAATGCTTTAGATTATTAAGGGGGTATTATGAGAGAGAACCACAGGAAGTTTTTAAGTCATTTAAATAATAGCACAGAGGCAGTATTTATATCTGCATTATATTTACATAAGCAAGGATTAGACGTGAGAATAAATGCAATGCAAAAAGCTAAATCTCACAAAGATTGGAAAGAATGTAAAGATGATGGAGATATGTATATTTATAAAAACAATAAAAGTTACAGGATTGAGGTAAAAGGATTGAGTTGCGATTTTACAGGGTGTAGCGATTGGAAGTTTAAAGATTTTATTGTATGCGCAAAACACTCTTATGATAATTCAGAGCCAAAACCTTATGCTTATATGATATTAAATAAAAATAAAACACATATGGCTATTGTAAACACAAGAACCTATCTAGATTGGGAGATAGTCTCAAGAAAAGACTCTAGATATGAAAATGTTACTCAAGAATTTTATACTTGCCCTCTTAATAAAATACAATGGAGACAAATAGTATGACATTTAAAAAATATTGTAAAGGCAACAAAAACGCTGATCTGAAAATTATATCTTTAGGTATGGGAGTGCAGTCTACCGCTGTTTACTTAATGAGTTCTATGAAATACAAGCTGCCAAGAGCAGATTATGCAATATTTTCTGATCCACAGGCAGAACATTACAAAACCTATGAAATGCTTGAGTGGTTGTTAAGTTGGCAAAAAGAAAACAACGGGATCCCTATTGTTGTAAATAGAGATAATAATTTATATAAAGATATTATAGAAAATTATAAAAATGGGTCTAGGGTTGCGTCTATCCCAGCACATACCTCTAACAATGGATTAGTAAGAAGGCAATGCACGGAAGAGTATAAAATAAAACCCGTTATAAAAAGCGCTAGAGATTTACATAAATTAAAGTATAAGCAAAGAATGAAACCTACAGAGCTTTGGCTTGGCATATCTACGGATGAAATTCAAAGGCTTAAAGAATCGAGCCTCTATAATATAAAATATTTTTATCCACTTATTTATCACGGAATGAGCAGGGTTGATTGTATGAATTTTTTTAAAAAAAACAATTTTCCAGTACCTATTAAATCTAGCTGTGTGTTTTGCCCATTTCATTCTGATAAATTTTGGAGATCTATAAAAAAAGAAAATGGAGATGCTTGGAAAATATCTTTAGAAGTAGATAAGGCTATAAGGGTTCACCCAAAAATGAATGAAAAGCAATATTTAAACAGGCAATGTAAGCCTTTAGATGAAGCTGATCTTAATGAAAATCAAACAGATTTATTTATAGAAGAATGTGAGGGATATTGTGGATTATAATTATTTAATAATTACATACAATTATTTAATAAAAGGAGTATAATGAAATTTACAGGAACAATAAAAAATGGCGTTTTAACACTACACGATAAAGATGGATTTAATCGTTACATAAAAGATATTGATAGCGATGTGTGGATTGACGTTAAAATTGCCCCTAAGACACGTTCTGCTCAGCAAAATGCCTATTACAGAACTATTATAAGAGCTATAGGAAGACACATAGGCTATGAAGTGGATGAGATGCACGAAGTTATAAAAGCTAAATTTAAAATTAAATCAACAAAAGATTTATCTGTTGAAGAGTTTAGCGATTTATTAGATAGAATTATAAGGTTTGCAGGAGCAGAGCTACAATTTGCAGTTAAAGATCCACGTAGAAGTTAGTTACCAAACTTCCACCACGCTAAGAGTTACACTCCAAGTTTGATAAGCTACCTGTCTGGCTTCAAAAGAATCTTGGTCTAATCTGCATACACAATATTCTATTTCATCGGTATCGCCACCCTCACCATCTTTGTCGGGCGTAAAAAGAAAGGGCAAAGCTCCTCCTAATGTTAAGTCCCACAGTTGCTGTAATTCAGATCTTCCCGAGAATACCCATTCTTCATCATTATTATTATATTGCATACTTCCAAAAGATAAAGGCTCTTTGTGGTCATAAAATAAATCGTCATTTGAGATGTAAGAAAACGACATATCCCACCTGCGTCTACCGTTTCTTCCAATTTTCATATTAAGAATTGGATTGCCAGCATTGTTACTATCTTTTCTACTTAAACTCCAGGGCTGACCCCTTAACCAAGCTGGGCTTCCATCATTATTTATATTTACAAAGTCTCCACCACCTAATCCTCTTTGCACACTTACCCCATCAAACTCAACGGATTTTGTAACCTTTAAATCAGGGCTAACGGGCAAGTCTATATATTTACCAAATGTTATTGCACCTATGTTAAAATCTTTTCCTTGAGAGGCATTCCCATCGTCTGTAACTTGACTGTACATATCAAAATCTACAACAAACGTACTATAATGATAAGGCTCTGCAGATGGCAAAGAAGAAGAAGAACCTAAAGCATTGCGAAGAATTTTAACTGTATACCCATTTTTTGATATAGTGTCGGCTGGAGAAGAAGGGTTTGCGCCACCACTCAACTCAGTAAAAGGTATTTGAGATTCTGAAATTGATCCACTTTCATTGCTAGCACCCCAACTAATATCTTGGCTAGGGTCACCAGAGTGATTGTTAAAACCACCACTCCAAATATATGCACCTACATTCAAGTTCTCATCACCAGTTGCATCGTATTTAAAAGATGATGCAAGATCGTGATTTATTACAGCAACGTAATTTATACCGTGAACAAGTTTTGCAACCGCTGGAATTTGCGTGTTCCAATTATCGTTTGGATTCCAAAAACCAAATGAAAATTTAAAATGTGCTTTTATTTCTTCGTTCCCACCATCATTACCTACTGTGTATCTAGTTGGATTGGCATAATCAAAATCCCAAACATTGGTATTCTTTTTTGCACGATTATCACTCAAACCGTCTGCATTTGCAGTTCTAAAGCCTTCCCCAGGAATTATACCTTGATTTTCTGCTAATTGTGTTCTGTCAAAATAAAACCCTTTTACCTTAGCTAGTTGTGTGTAGTCTATAAAAAATCTTGGTGTCCCAACACTTTGCTTTGCCATCTATCTTCTCCTAAGTTGTTTTGCTCTAAAAACTCGCTTTTTTATTATTTTCTTTTTTTTATAAAACAGAGGTTTAGAATTTTCATCGTGATTTACACCTGTCATATATTTATTTCCAAATGAATGAATATGATATTTTCCCTCATAAACATTTCCGTCTGAGGTAAGCAATGAAGTTTCTCCAGATGTGTCTAGTCCAACCTGTATAATGTTTGTCCATTTAAGGTTAAAAGGTTTATCGTTTTCAACAGAAGAATAGTACCTAGACTCTCTATAGTCTTTAAAATTACTGTTTAAATTTTCCCAATTATCATTTCTTACAGTATCCCAATAATGCCAGTTATTAATTCTCTTAGCTAACATTTTATTGCCATTTACATTATAACCGTCAGCTTTTAAAATTTCAAATGTCCCTTCATATGAAAATAAGTTTTGAGGGAATGCTGTTTTAGCTGTTCTTACAATTATAATTCTATTACTATTTGTAGATATAATAAAATTTTTATCTAAATTTGAAATTCCTTTAAAAACACCTTTATATTTAATATCTAGAATAACCATATTTGTTGTTTGCCCATCGATAGCATCAAAAATAACTTCACCGCCAATTAATGATAGGCTAAAATTTCCTACTTGATTAAAATATGTCATTCGTAAATAACTCCTAGGTCTCCATATTCGCCCTCATCTATAATATGATTAACAATTTGAAGAATATCTAAAACAGTTACATAGTTGTCTTGGTCAATATCTGCTGCCATATAATTATATCCTCCTAACTGATCTTCAGGATTATCCCCCATTATATGGTCAACAATCTGAACAATATCAAGCACATCAATAGATTGGTCAAAGTTAACATCTCCTAACACTATTTGCGAAAATTCATCTCCCTCTACGCCTTCTTCTGCACCTTCTTCTGGCCAATGAACATTAACCCCAAAATCTTGCCCAAACGTAGCTAAAGCATCGTTAATAATAACATTTTCATCAAATTTATGAATTTGCAATAAAACTAAATCAACTTTATTTTGATGTTTTTTAATTTCCTGCACCATAAAATAAGGATAAACTACTTGCCCTATTTCGCTTTGGTCTGGCAAACCTATAAAAAATTCTTTAGTATAATCTTGACCGAAAATTGTCATTCCATTTATTAATCTTTCAAAGTTTACCACATCTCCAGCCTCTAAGTTCATATATTTTGGAGAAACAGAACATTTAATAATATTGTGCTGATTCATATTCCAAAGAAGAAGGTGGTTTCTTAGCTTTATAGCAGTTCCTTCATCCCTTATAAATTTACTATCAACTTCTAAATATGCGTCAGATAATTTTCTAATTCCATATCTTTCCATTAAATAATCAGCATTAGCTGGAGCTGCACCAGTCTGTGCTACATTTGTCGAATGCTCAAATGTCTCTAGCCCATCATCGTAAGAATAGTTAACTCTTACCATTAGCTTAACATCCGATATTGGTGTCCTTTCGTAACTAAAATCTATAACATCCTCTGGATTTATTGTTTCGTCTATTGTGTAAGCATCGTCTTTTAAATTTATAAAAGAAAAAGTGCCATCGTATCTGAATCGTGGAATTATTTTACAACTTTGACAAAATTCACTTAAAAATGTTTTTGAATCCATTTTATCGTTTACTGTAAAACGAAATTCCCATTGACTATGTTGTGTTCTTGCTGTTTCTAAAGATAGGGAGTCATAAGGAAAATCATTTAACTGATTATCATATCCTAGTTCTTTTTCTACTATATGCATCAACACATCGGATGGTCGCTTTATTAACCAACTATGATCTGGGTTTCCAAGAAGCTGTTCACCTGTATATCTTCCAGACACTCCGTCTGTACCTAAGTTATCTATTCTTCCCCATACATCTGCATAGTATTTTTGCTTTGCTATATTACCTATAACAAAATTTTGTATTAATTTAAAATCTATTACTCTTGTTTGAAAATATCCACTAACCGCAATACTGTCTACATCATCATTATCATTGCCTAAATAATAATATAAAGACACATTGTTGACTGAATTTACATCCTCTGACCAGTCTCCCCCTTGGTATGTATCTGCACTTTGATCCATAGCATTACATTCTTGCAGTATATATTTCGGGCTATTTATATCTGTGCCTACTGCGCTACTTGTTCCGTAATAGATATTGTTATCAAAATCTTCTGAATGACCCGTATGAAAAATATCGTATACTTGTTGCCCAGCTTCATTTTCATCGCCTGTTAATGGCTCGGTATTATTAAGTATTTCTGAAATTTTTAAAACATCATTTTTATTAGAACCTGGAGTTGAATCAAAGCTAGTTGCTTCTATCATAAAATGCATATTAGCATCTGTATCTTCAGTTGAAGCTGCGTTTCTATGAAACAAAGTTTCTATTTTGCCTCTTAAAGTGGAGTACACACTCCCCATTACCACATCTGAGCCACTAATTGAGTTAAATGTTAAGTCTAATTTGCTTGCAATTCTATTTCCGAAAGAATTACTAACTAAAGCCCATTGACCTCCTAACATAGCTTCGACACCTTTATTATCAATATTTGGATGCCCCCAGTTATAACCTACTCTGCCACCAAAGTCATAATAGCTTACGTGGGTTACGTATTGACTTTGCCCCATAGAATTAAGTGCTTTATTGTAGCCTGAATGGTATGCCAAACCATATTCATTAGGCTCTGCAGAATAAACCATACCAACCCACCAATAGCCTTGCTCTTCTATAGCTGGAATAGAATATGCTGGATCGATATAATAATCACTAGTAGGGGCAACAGTATCTGGATATGTGTAATGCTGTCTAACTATCCAGTCTGGGCTATTTATCTCTGTATATTTTGCATCCGCAGGCCACATATCATTTATATCTGACCCTGCAGGACTATCTTCACCAACATAATTTAAATCTCCATCTAAATCGTGCCTAACCAAATCTCCTAAATCTGCTGGAGGGTTAAAAACATCGGCAGATCCATAAGATTGTAAGGCATCACAATTAAGAGTATAGTAGGAGCCAAGCGTAAAGCTTCCCGTTCCTGGGTAAATGTTTGTAATCGCATAGTAATCTTCAAACCACGTATTTTCTAATGATGTAATCTGTACATTCCCAAGAGTTGGAAATATCCCATAAATACTAGACCCTCTTCTTATTCCAGTATATTGATGCTCCTCTTCGGTTAATTTTCTACCCCAAATTATTTTATTTAAAGTTACGTCAGTATTAGTTATTTGAGGGTCAACCCCTATTTTAGCTGCATCGTGAACTGTTATCCAATCTGCTACACCATCTTTTAAAAACATATCCCAGTCTGTGTCAAATATATTTTTTGTTATACTAATATATTCTTGGTCGTCATCTTCAAGGGAGTTAAAGTTAGCCCCATTACCAGACCCTTCAACGAGAATTGGCGCATTTTCGGCAGAGCATTTTATATAAAGATACTCGCATATTGGAAACTGCTCCCAATCTTGCATTTGCGAAGCTATAAATTCAAGAGCATCTCCCCCTCCAGGTATACCGTCATTTGCCTCTAAATCTCCTCCAAGGTCTATATTGTCCCCGCCTATTCCTATATTTATAGTAATTGCCGCATTACCCATCCATCTAGTCTGGCCTATATCCATCGTCCAGTCATCAGGAAGTAAATCTCCTCCTGGCTGCTCTCTTAGCCAAGCTGTCATCTTATCTAAATCAAATATTTCTTTCCAAATCGGATGCCCACCTACACTAGGCCTGTATGAAAAATCAAATCCTGTCAATCCATCTGTTGCATCAGATATGTCTGGATGTTTTAGATAATTAACATATCTCATATTCGTAGCCCAAATAGGGAAAGGGCCGTTTGGATCACCCATTTCGGCAAGACCATCCCAAAATCCGTGTAGCCTCATATTTTGATAATAACCCATAGGCTGAATATCTCCTAATGATGGGTCTGGGAAAGTAAAAGTGTCCCCAGATAAAACAGATGAAAGTCCATCCTGTTGTCCTAAATACTGAATTTGTTTATCTTCCCCATACGCTATTGGGTCATCTGATTGGTCTGGGGTTAGGCTTGAGGGGCTTCTTTCTGCTACAACTTGAAACTGGTCTTTTGCAACTATGTTTTTAGGAAGTCCTGATGAGAAGGCAAAATCAGATATTTTTTTCTCTAAAACTATAGCATTTCCATTATCTGATACAGTATATTGTTCAGTTCCATTAAATTTGTCCGCATAGTTTTCTCCGCCTATAAGCTCAAAATCAGTAGGTAGATCTAAAAATTTCATTGGAACTTTTAAATAATCAGAATCTCTTAAAATAATCAACGGATCAACTTCTTCTTCTGGCGTGTTGTTAATAAACCCATCAAATCCTAATATGTCTATTCCAGGAACGTGTGTAGCATCTGCATATATATATGATAACAAACTTTCATTATATGGCCTGCTAAATATCATTGGAGATTTTTCATTACGACCATATACCATAGGGAAATAAACATATTTAGAAGTGTCTATTGATTCTTGAGAGCTGTCTACTGTGCTATGCCTAGGTATAGTTTTATCTTCTAATGTATACTGACTATGATCCTCAACTGTAAAAGTAGCTCTTTTTTCATCTGCCTTGTAATTTTTAACAAACCCCTTATATATTAAAAGGCAATCCTCTAAATTTCTACAATTATCATTTGCATAATATATATCTACTGACGAATTAGTAAAAGTATTGCCTTCAAATTTTTCAGTAAACCTTTCTCCTTTTATCATATAATTAGATACAGAAATATCTACTTGATTTACTTGAAATTTCCTATTTTGAACATCAACTCTTTCTCTAATTGATGACACTTTTAAATCTCTGTCTTCAAAAACCCCTTCAGATCCACCAAAAAGACCCTTTTTTTGACTTAGCCTTATGACTTTCCCTACCCCATTATCATAAACAGATATAACAACAACTGGAAAAACTCCTGATATTTTATGGGAAAATCCTTGTTTGAATTTTTCTGGTATTGGAATCATTAACTAATGCCTATGTCTGCACCTCTACGGATAGCATCTTTAATTTGTGGGATTGCCTCTTCTTCAATAAAATCTCGGCTCATTACATTTCCACTAAAAGTGACGTTCACTCCACTACTTGCTTGCCCAGTTCTATTCATCCTATTTAAGTTTTCAACACCTATAGACTCTACAGCTCTTCTATTAATAACATATTCTCCTTCTTGAGCCATTATAGGCACGTTATCTACACCGCTACTAATAGTTCCCCCAGAATTATACCCCTGCATTGGTATAAGGCCACCTGTTGCATAACCCTCAACTTCTCCGCCTTGATGTTTTATGTCCATTAACCCAAGCATTGCAGTACCTAAACCACCACTCCCTAGGTTTAATAACATTGCTATTATTTTAAAAAATCCAGTAGCGATGGCTTGAGCTGCAATCTGTTTCATAACTTGTGCAACATTATCTCCAAAAGTATCCCAAGTAATTTTATTTATTTTATCAAATTCTACTAACGTTGCCACTATAGCACTATGCAATCCATTTAAAGCGTCTACTCCTATTTGTTCAAGAAAATCATATTCTTTGCCTACATTTTTCACGTTTTCTTTTAACTGGTCAGTAAGTTGTACTAATAACTCGTAAACTTCTTTTAAACTCTCATTTTCTTTAACTTGTTTTTCTAAGCTCTCCAACATTAAATCAAGCTGAATAATATAATTTTCCAATACCTCTTTTTGACTAAGCATTGAAGATTCTAATTCAAAATTTGTGTCATTTAAAAACTTTACCACCTCTGTATACTCTCCCCATTTTGGGGTTAACGCTGATATCTCTGCCGATAAAACTAAGATAGCATCTGCCGTAGCTTGATACCTTTTGTCAGTTACTTCCATTGTTTTAAAATGGTCTTCTAATTCCTTCTTCTCTTCTTTTTTTAATTGAATCTGAGTTTTTGTTGAATTGTTTAATTTTTTAACAGTTTTGTCTAGTTTTTTAATAGCTTGTTCTTCCTCTATAAACAAAACGTCTAGGCCTATATCTTTTAAACTTTTCAGTTGATTCTCTAAAACACCTATAGTGCTTTTAAACATTTCCTTATTTTTTTTATACTCTTCTCTTTCTATTCTACTCATTTTTGAAATGTCTGTGCTTTCCAGATAGTCAAGATATTTAACCCTAGCATCAAATAATTGTTTTTGAGCTTTTGTGTATGAGGACATTCCTGCTATATTACCTACTACTTCGTCATACATTTCTTGAGCTTCGGTTGCAAGTCTTGTAACCCTCTCCTCTTCTTCAAGTGCCTCAATCAATAGGTATTTTTCCGCTAGAAGATTAGAAATTTGTTGAATCTGCTCTTTTGTAAGTTTTAATCCTTTTTCTTCAAAAGTGTATAGTAATTTTTTCGCCTCTAAAATCATACCAGAATTATCCCTTTCAAGCTTCATCATCGCTATTTCTTTTTTATAATTAGGAATTAAATCTGCTTTAATTTGCTCTTGCGCTCTTACCATTTCATTGTATTGGCTTTGCGCTTTTACTAAATCTTTATATAATTTATGCTCTCCATCAAGAAGGGCGTTATGGCGTTCTTCAAGAGTATTCATCCTTTCTTGCCCTGTAAGTCCATTAGCCGTATCAATATTTAGTTCTTTTTGAAGTTTGCTTAGTTTCTTTTGTATACTGTTCCTATCTTCTGCGTTTGACATATTTGACATTGTAATAGCAAATCCCTTCTTTTGAAACTCTAGCTCTTTTTCAAGATTTTTCTCTGTTTTTGCCAATTCATCATTGTATTTTTTCCGAGCATCTGTAAGAATTTTTTGAGTACCTGAAAAACTGTTGCTAACTTTTATAAGCTCTTTATCAAATTGTGTTAAAGTTTGAGTTGAAACCTTTACTGCTTTTGAAGATTGTTTTGATCCACCTGAAAGAGCTGCAAAAAAAGCAGATATAACTTCTAGCGCAGCAAAAGCTACAGTTGAAGCCATTAATATTTTAAAGCTTTTAGCTAGCGTTTTAGTAGCTACTGCCCCAGCGTTCATAGCTGTCACAGATTCCCACAGGCTTGCTCTGAATATTTTAAATCTTTTAGAAGCTAAAAGTGCGCCTATTGAAAGTGCTGTTATGCCATTTGCTAAATGTCTCGGATTAATTGTTTTTAAAAGTTCTCCAAAAGATGTAAGTGCTTGAATAAGAGGTTTTAAAGCTTCTCCTAAAACACTTCCTAATCCTTCTCCTAAGTCTCCCCAAGTATTGCCAAGTGCTTTTACAGCACCAGAATAAGTGTCTAACTCTGCTGCCGCTTGTCCTCCGTATTTTTCATTTAATTCTTCAAGTATGGCGGTCAGTCTTTCAGGCCCTTCAAGCCCTTCTTCTATTGTTATTCCATACCGACTTAAAGCATTAGTTGAACTAAATATAGATTTTGTTATAAGGTCTGTGGTTGTTACTAAGTCCATACCTCTTGCAGATGCCATATCTTGAGCGGCAGAAGCAACTTTTTCTATAGCCTCTTCATTTTTTGTAAACGCCGCAACTTGCGACATTGCTTGAATGGTAACTTCATCCCCAAATACTGTAACTTTTTGTTGGGCTGATGCGTAATTTAATAGTCTTTTTGAAGTAACTCCTAGAGCTTGAGATAGTTTTTTTTCAGCTAATTCTTGTTTTGCATATAAAGAAGTGAGCTTGCCTATTGTTTTCGAGTATCCTGTGGCAGCAAAAGCGGCTAATAAAAGAGTGTTTCTGTATTTTGCTATAATTCCCTGTAGCTTCGCAAACATTTTGCCTTGTTTTCCAAGAGCATCTGTGTTTTTAGGGACACGCATACCAAATTCTTTTTGAGCATCTACAACTTTCTTAGTACTGTTTTCAAGCGTTTTTTGAGCTTTAGCCAAGCTTAATATTGCTTTTTCTAAACTTTTATTACCTACAGCTTTAAATTTAATTTGTATTGTTTCTTGACCTTGCGGCATCTATATCCCTTTTTTCTTTTTTAGCTAGTGCGGTTTTTATTAAAAAAGATGTTGCAACCCATTTGTATGGCTGATCTCCATAACTTCCCTTAAATGGTTTAACTCCAAACTTTTCACAATATATATACCTTTCAATATCCCTAAGTATACTTTTATCCATTAATATATTTGGGCAGCCAAAGAAAGGAAGTTGACTTATAACTGAATTTGCTATATCAAAATCCTTTCCTTGCTCTTCATTGACTTCTTTAGTTTCTTGAACAATTAAATCAATGATATCCCAAACATCTTCTTTAGACTTAAAGGTTTTCTCTTGTCTCTTTCCATCTATTAAAACTGGAGATACAGCTTTATAGGGAAAGCTATGGTAATTGCAGCCCCCACAAGGACTACCAAGCACATTAAATTCTACTTGGAGGGCTTTTCTTCCCCCCCTAACATTTCTTTTTGCATTGCTGCAAATATTGCAGTTTTATCTGCAAATGTTAGAGTTTTTAAGAATTTGTCAGAAGTGTCCCCATCAACGCCTATTCTAATAAATTTAGTCATCGTTGAGTGAGGAGCTTCCATACCACCTATTCCACCTTTTTCGTCTGTGGTAAATTTACAAGCATCAAGAAGCTCATCTTTTTCATCGATTGATAGCTCTTTCAACTTTACACTTTTACCATTTCCTAACTTTACATTCTCCATTTTAATCATCCTCTTGTTTGTTTATTTATTAAGCTAAGTCAAATGTAATAATATCATTTCCAACATTAACTGCTTTACCTTCAATATCAAGCATCATTATATCTCCCTCGCTAAGAGAAGCATTTGTCAAAACTCCTGCCCCAATAGCTATAGAACAATTAGTAGCGCTAGCTTGCGTCATTGTAAAAAAGTCTGCTGCGTCAACTCCTATTGATCCTTGAGTGTTAAAATTATTAAGCAATGGCCTTGTAGCCGAATCATACTTAACTTGAGCTGAACAAGTAACTGCCAACTCTGGGCCTCTAGCAAAAGCAGCGTACCCTGTAGCAGCTACACCTGAATATACAGCAGGACTATCTATAGTTACACTAAAAGAACTTAATATTGTGCTTGCTATACTATTTATTGTTGTAGCTCCTGTTAGTGTAGATATTGATATAGGAGCTGCCGAATAAACTGTACCCGCTTCAGTTGCTGTGTTGTTTGTTATAGGTTTGCAACCAGTTGATATTGTAGCAGACCATTTATACAAACCACCTTCAGCTCCTGCTTCAGCAGATATAGTAAAATTAGTACATAAACACCCAACTAAAACAATGTTATACCCATCAGTAGTATCAGGTGGAGCTAACACCAATGTAAACGTCTTATTAGCTTCCGTTCCACTACCATAAAGACCCGACACAGTTGTGCTAGCAGTTGGAATAGCTACATCAGCTACAGTTGATTGTAAATTCACCCCACAAACACTTTGCATTAATAATATATGCCCTGTATCGTTATGATAAGTCCCAGATAACGACACTTCTGTTGATCTTATAACATCATCTTGGAAAAAATCATTTGTATGCAAAACTCTACCTACGCTTGACCTAACATCTAAATTTTGGTTAGGAGTAATAGATGGAAAACTCACAGAGTCTACATCTAATTGTAACATTCCTGATGTTATAGCGGGGGCATCTAATGCTCCTGCGTTATTACCTGTATCTGTTTCTTCTATTACCCAAGCCTTAAAATCTCTTGGTGAAAATGCTGCATTAGCCATTATTTGCCTCCTTTTTTATTAGAGGCAGTTTTTACTTCCTCTACTTTATCTATTATTAATTTAGGAACTACATCTAGCTCCACTTGTTTCCCTTGATTCAAAGCAGTCCAATTATCTAGGTCTAACCCACAATAATTTTGATTTGATGACAACTTTTCACCACTTTTTAATTTCACTTTCATAATCCCTCCTATGAGATATTTCCTGTGTGTTGACCTTTCCATTCCCATTGAACCACATATACTCCAGACTCCTCATCGGGGTTTAATTGCGTTGTTTCCATTCTGCAATTATATAAGTTACTACTATCTGCTAATGTAACAGATGTATTATCGTGTATTAGTGCTTCAATTCTTGATACATATCTTAAAACGTGATCTAATGCTGTCTTCTTTAAATTATGTTCAGCAAAATAATAAAACACGCTAATTGTAAATTCTCTCGACTCGGAAGAGACATTATATTCTAGCATCTCACTTCCTATGGGGTCTAAACGTATAAACTGAGTCCCTTCATTGCCTTCATTCCCAACATATACTGGCAATGTACCTTTAAACTCTGTACGCAAGACACTTCTTAGCTTGTCAAGAATATTCTTCCAATTATTTGTAAATGTTACTGGCATTATTTATAGTACCTTCTAGTAGGTGTTCCTGTTCTTGTTAATTTAATACTTTTCATGTCAGATGTGTCTACATATTCTTGTCTGCCTGTTACCTCAATTTCCCATTCGTTAGTTGCAGTAGCTACAGAGGTTTTAGACTCCCCTCCAAATCTTATTTGCAATCCACCTGCAAGAGCCTGATAGTCTCCATTAATTTTTTCGGCAGTAACAACTTGACTGCCCTGCTGATTGCCTAGCTTATCGCCATCTTTAACCCAAACAGAATAAGTGGCTGTTCCATCCATTACTCCGCCAGTTTCAATTTTAACTCTAATAAGGTCAAAGGTTCCAGAATACTCACCTCTAGTATCTACAGGCCTTACAGAGCCATCTGTATAACTTACGTCTCTTATAACTCCTTGAGAAGCATCTGACGTGTTTTGCCAAGACAATGCTGCTTTACCTTCATTTAATAGATCTATATTTCTTTCTGCTTCTTCCATAAATGATTCGGCTATGGGTGAATTATGATCTTTTGTTCTCATCATAAAACAAGCAGCAATTAAACCAACAGTCCTAACTACCATATAATCATAGTTTCCAGACTTATCTTTTAATTGATTTTTAGGTAAAGAAGGATCAACTCTTGAGTCAAAGTATCGGCTTGCATCTGCTCTATATTGAGTTACCATACCTACAAACTCTTCTCC
>TARA_R100000781_G_scaffold99021_1_pt1 | contig 21139 bp, 11 predicted proteins | sample TARA_R100000781 | Tara Oceans TARA_R100000781 (sample SAMEA2623385) | marine metagenome | biome: marine biome (ENVO:00000447); feature: deep chlorophyll maximum layer (ENVO:xxxxxxxx); material: "saline water (ENVO:00002010), including plankton (ENVO:xxxxxxxx)" | depth 60 m | reverse complement strand
AACAATAAAATAGAAGTAAAGACAGAACGTGATATATGGAAGACAACAGGTAATATTGCAGTAGAATTACGCTATAATGGTAGTCCATCAGGTATTTCTAGCACAGACTCTAACCTCTGGGTGCATTTATTGAGCTATAATGGGGTAATAGAGGGCGGATTTATGTTTAGGGTAGACCAACTAAGGGATAAGATAAAAAAGCTCCATAAACAAGGGGATTTGAAAATGGTAATGGGCGGAGACAATAATATGAGCCAGATGGCATTGCTTCCAATAGATAAATTGTGGTCTAATAAATAGCGTTTTGATTTTTATATAAAGGATTTCTTATTATCTTGTTGAATGCTCTTACTTTAAACTCATAAGTTTTCATAATATCTTCAACCATCTTTCTATTAGAAGGGGATATTGAATTTAAAAATTCTTGATATCTTGATATAGGTCTTCCTTGTTTTTTATTGCTTTGTGTAACTGGAGCCATTTTAGCTACTGATTGCCTTATTGCGCTCTTAGCATACTTAATTCTTTTTGATTTTGATGTCATTTTTAATCTTACTTCTGCATCATGTAGTAAATAATTGTATACAGCATAGTAAGCTCTTGCTATTTCAGCATCAGATTTACCAAGCATTATAGCTTTCTTAAGATTCCAATAGTATGGACTTCTTTTACTCTTCTCAAAATTTCCATCAGCACCATAATCATTCTCATGTTCAAATGTTCTCTCAAGTGTTCTTGTTCTTTTATAGTTTTCAACATATGGATGTTTAATATTTGTTAATATCTTTTCACCTTGACCTATTATAACAACAGATTTTAATCCGATATCTCTTACTGCTTCACTCCAAGTCTTCTTATATCCAATTGCATCTGAAATATTCTCCCATGCAAGTTTAGCATTTCTTATAATAACAGGTTCCATTATAGGCATTGACATTTCTTTTTGATATGGATTTAAAATCTCTCCCCATACACCTAGCATCTCACCTCTCCATATATTAGACATTGCTCTATCAATTGCAGGGCTATCTTCTTTTGGAGGCTGTTGTCCAAGTAATGTATTATACATACCATATAGTGCTGCACCTGTAAGGCCATGCCCTATCGTTGCCTTTAGCATTGGAGCAATATTACCATTAGCTATAGGCTTAACATAATTATTATAACTGTCAATTGTTACAGACATAGCAATTCTTTGAAATAATGTGAATGGTCTAGCGTATTTACTAGACATCCATAATGGTAGGTCAGATACACCTGTTGCACCTGCTGCTCTTTTATGTCCTTGAAATCCTACCCACTCCATTATCTTTGTAAATTCTTTTTTACCAGTAAGATTAGGCTCATTAATAATATAATCAATTTGTTTATCTGTTAATCTGTAATTATATTTTAAGTATCTTTGCACTTCCCCAGACTTTGCAGTTGGATGGAATAAAGATGGATTGCCTCTAAGTTTATTTGTAAGCTCATTAAAGTGCATCTTGGCTGCCTCAGCTGATACAATTCTATTTAGATTCTCACTTTTCATCATAAGATTAACATTATCAAACCACCATTTAATATTCTTTCCTACAGTAGGGGATTCTTCAAATAAAACTTTTGTACCAAAACCTATCTGACCTTCTCTTATTGCTTGTTGGTATAATTTTGGGTCATTATATATTGTTAACCCTCTGGATATAGCTTTCGTTGTATTTCTAATACCATACAAAGCCATATTTCTTGGTATTTGTATCAAGACATTCTTTATACCAGATGTTGGAGATGATAGTCCTATTGCAGCTGACATATTTGTAACACGACCAGCACCCATTAGAAATGGATTATTCAACATGTCTTGTGCGCTGTGAGTTAACCCTAGCTGTCTTTCTATAGCCTCTAAAGCATAGGTCCCCATACCTTTATCTTCTCTCATTTGTTTAAGTATACTTGCTTTTCTAGCTCTATCAAGAGAAAACTTACCTCCAAGCTCTGTAAATTCAGGAAACAATCTCACTGTCGCAAGGAATCTTGACATACCAAGGGCATAATTCGTCATGGTAGCATCAAGACCTGTCTCATATGTCTTAACCATCTTCTTCCCTTTGCTTGTCATAATTTCCATATACTCTGGTAGTTGCGCTCCTCTTTCTTTTAAAAATGAAGGTTTAACTTTTGCAGGATTAAATTTATACATATCAAATACTTCATTCGCAACAATATCAATAAGATGTTTTGAATCTGCACCCTTACCTTCAACTATAGCTTTATAATCTGCTGAGTTTTTCTTTATTTTTTTAGATGAAACAAGTTTGTCGGCAGCAGCTTTTAATTCTTTTTCGGATAATTTAGCAATAGCCTCTTTAGCGACTTTAATAACAGCAGGAGTATTTGCATCCAAGTGTTGCATAACCTCTGTTCTTACACGCCTTGTAAAATAATTATTGATATATGTTTTACCTAGCTCTGCAACTATTGCTTTTGCTTCTTGAGGGTTAGAATTTTTACTAACCTCTACTGTAAGAGCATCCCAGAATCCATCTGATAATTTTTTCCATATATTTACAGCATCGTTGTAAGGGTCATTTTTGTCTCTGAATTTTTTAGATATAATTTCAGCCTGTTTAAGTTCACTTGCATACTTTTTATTATTTGGATATTGCTCAACAAGTTCTTTTAAGCTTTTTATAGCACCAGTTGCAAGGTCTTTATCAATAAGATGCATAAAGTTATTTTTTGTATTCTTATCAACAATTTTTGCAATTCTATCAAGGTGGACCTGTGCATGTCCATAATATATTGTTCTAACATGGTCGTGTTGGTCTAAGGCTTCAGCTATTTTTTCTCCCCATTTTTTACCCCATTTCCTAAGCACTCCTCCAACAGTCATGAAAGGTCTCCTCCATACAGACATAGCCCCTGAAACATCTTTATAATTTGCAGTAAAATCAGCAGATGCAGTTAATATAGCAGGAGTTTCTTTGCCTTGTATTACAACAGAACGATAATGTTTTATTTGAGATTCTGAAGCATTCTCAAACGTGGTATTATATGTATCCTTAAAGAAGTTATTCCTTTGATTCTCATTAATTTTATATTTTGCTTCAACGTCCGTTACATAAGATTCATTTGTAGCTTCATTTTTTGATTTACCAGCGCCTCTTGCTACAGCAAGATTATTTAATTTTGTTTGTAAATTCCATAACTGATTAACATTTACAGAATTTTCCTTACCCTCTTTAATTGTCCAACGCTCAACACCTAATTCATCTTTTGTAATTCTTCTTATAACATCATCACTAATATTATGATTCTTTTTTAATTCTCTTTTCGTAGCATTAACTGCAGCGTTAGCTTTTAATAGATTCTTATAACCAGTCTTTGTATCACCAAGACTATATTGTACCTTTAATGATGCGGCACTTCCCATATAATCACTTGGTTTTTTACCTTTAAATACTTTCTCTCCAAGTATATTAACAATATCACTCTTCATTCTTGCGACATCATTAGGATTATGTATACCAAAGTATTGTCTAAAATAACTCACAACATTTGATACCCAGCTTTTCATCTTAGATAACATTGTCTTATTCTTTAATCTATTTGCAGTATACTCACCAAGAGCCTGAACAAGTTTCTCTTCTGTTCCAAATAATTTTGTACCTCTATCAATAAGTTTCTTACTAAGTTTGTCTCCAGATGCTTTTAAAACATTAACAACATCATGTGATACTTCATGTGGCAATGTATCTTTTTTAGCTCTTCCTTCTGCTATCTCTATAAGCTTACCTGTAATCTTACCTAAAACATATTGTCCTCTAAATTTGCCTAAATCTTTTTCAACTTTAACTGATAAGTTAGGATGCTTTTCTTTTTGCCATTTGATTTGATTTATTAATTCCTCTTTTGATATTACTTCTTCTGCAGATTTTAATTGTAATTGAGCCTCTTCACTTTCTTTTATCTCAGCTTTAGCTAAGTCAGCTCTCTCTTTTTCGACTGCTTTTATTCTTGCACTTATTTCAGATTGCTTAGGAACAACCTCATTGATTCTTGGAGCTGTTTGTATCATGTATTCAAACATAGCTTGTGCTGTTTCTTTAGATATTTCTACACCACCAGAAGTAATCTTCTTAGCTTTATCTAATTTTTCTAGAGCTTTTTTTATCTCAAAAACATTATATCCAGCTTCATTTTTAGCAAGTGTCTTATCTATTTTTACAATAGGATTGTCTTTAATCCCACCTTCATGAAAATAGCCTTGTTTAATATCTGCTAAATACTCATTTACCCATTTAGATGCTTGAGTTTCAAGTCTGTTATATACTGTGGCTCCATACCTATCTTCCAATGTTTTAGTAGGAGTGTCTCCTAAAATTAATTCTAATACTTCTTTTGTTTTCGCCCCTCTTCCATATTTCTTTTCTGCATATTGCTGAAATGAATATCTTAATCCCCTATGTTCTCCAGCTCTTCCTTTAGGAATGTCTTTTTTCCCTACATATTTTTGAATAAAAGCCTTTAATATTACATCATTTATAGCCCTGCCGTTTACATCTCTAAACATAAAATCGTTATGTCCTTCTGGAGCATCCGTATCTTTAGATAATTTTTTTAATTTTTTACCTAAAGTGGATGTTACATACTTCTTAATTTTACCTGTAAGTCCTCCTTTTTTAGGCTGTATAAACTCAACAAATTTATCTCCGAAATTCCAATATGCTTCCATACCTTCACGAGCAGTTGTTCTTGGCCCTGGTTTACCAATAAGTGCCTCATCTATTGCTGTTATACGACTTTTAATAGTCCCAGCGGTAGACATTTGTAATTGTCCCACTTTTGCAGAACTCATACCACCTTCTTTTAATCTTTGTATAACAAAAGCCCATTGATTAACATGGTCTTTGGCTTTACCTGCTTCAAAATATGCAATAACGTCTTTATCTGTTAATTCAAATATATTTTTATTTCTATTTTTTGCAACCCATTGTACTAGTTTATCATACTGTTTTAAATATTTAGCTTTATTCTGCATTACAACGCCAGTAGTTCTAGATTTATGTCCTGGTAATATTTTTTGTGCTAGATAATGTAGGAATGGTTTACTTTGTCTGTAACTTTCACCGCCCCCAGCTTCAGGTAATTGCTTATCTCTTATGGTTCTAGAGGCTTCAAGAAGTTTAAGTTCCTCTTGAAATGGTTCTTTCTTAGCAATGTCTTTTGTTTGTAAAACACTTCTTTCTAATTCTTTAATTCTTCCCTCAAATTCAGGTTTTCCTGGGTCATATTTTAGTTCTTCTTTTGTCTGTGTAATTTTATCAACAACATCTACAGGGACATCCTTATCTTCTAATCCTTTTCTTAAAGTCTTAGTAGCACTTTCTACTCCTTCAAGTTGTTTTTTAGCAACCCCCATCTTAAATTCAGGTTCAAAAGCAACATTGCCTTCTCTATCTATTTTTATAAATTCTTTATTTCCTTCAGTTAAAACATCAACAGTAGTTTTATCCCCTGCTTCAACTGCTTTTTTAATTTCTTTACCTATTCTTGTTTTTAAGTTTGCAATCTCTGCTGGCTGAGGCTCAGGCGCTTTTTGTGCATTCTTCCAATCATTTAAAGAATTTTCTATCGCATCAAATTCATTTATTGCCTTTTGCAATCTATCAATTTGGCCTTGCTTACCAGTAACATTTTTTTTATGTGATGATAGATTCGATTCCATTAAAGACTTAGCTTCTTTTATAGTAGCATACATTGATGCATAGTCTTTAGCTGATATTGCCTCTGGACCTACAGCCCCAGCTCCATAATCCTCAATCATTTTAAATAAATCTTTTGTTCTTCCTTCAAATCCTTCAAGCTGTTTAATCGTTATTCCACGTTCTTTTAATTTAGGCTCTAAATAATCTTTTACTAAAGTATTTGATGCAGCCTCTAATGATTTAGTTTCTTCAACAGTTTCAGCTTTCTTTATATCTCCACCTAATGTTTCCTTTATTCCCTCTTCAACAGAATCAAATACTTTTCTATCTTTCTCTTCCTTAGCTCTATATTTAGCAGCAATTTTTCCTGCTTCATTGAATCCTTTTTCTAATACTTTATGTTTTACTTTTAAGATACCCATCATACCAATATTAACAGCAAAATTTCTTAGTAAGTCTTCAGCCTTAAAACTATCATCAGCTATTGTTTTAAAGACATCAGGAGCAGTAAATACTCCAGCTTCCACTGCAACCTGACCTATAGCTCCAGTGGCTAATAATTTTGCCTGTTCCGTATTACCTTTTACTGCAGCAGAAATTCTTTCAGTCGTTGATAATCCTGGTTCATCAGCTTTTGCAAATAATTTTGCATGCTTAATATTTAAACTTGCACCAGCAGCACCAGCAAGTCCACCCATAACACCTCCATGAGCAACGCCCTTACCAATACCTTCCCATATTCCTTTTGAATCCTCGCCATTATTCCATGCCTCAAGACCTCCACGAACACCTTCAAATGTCGCAAGTGTTGCGCCTTGCATACCTGCAGCAGCAATCCTTGGAGCAGCATGTTGAGCTATTTGAGATTTAGCTAAATACTTTTTAACAATTCCTTTTTCAATTAAATCTGCTGATTCCCCACTTAAAATACTTGAAACAGTTTTTTCTGCAGCTTCTTTTGATATCCCTTTAGATACTAGATTATTTACAGCTTTTCTTTGAACAGATTTACTTGCGCTTGTTGCAGCAAGACCAGCTTTACCTGCCCAACCACCAACCCACATTGATGCAATATCCATTGGCATCATAAAAGATAATACAGCAGAACCAATATCCTCTAATATTCCTGGATTCCAGTTCTCATCAATATCATATTTTCTTTTTTTATTATGTACTTGGTAGGCTAAACCTGTTATTGAAGTATTGTATGCGTTTTTAACCCAGTTAGGGTCTGTTTGGTCGATTCCCCAGTCAGTCCAATTAAACAATCCATTAATAAAACCAGGGTCTTGTTCTTGTTCAAGAGCAGATTTCTTTCGTCTTGCAGGAGTTGAATTATCAACAGCTTCCCATACAGGAAGATTTGAATCTTTTCCTTTTAATTCTCTATATAATTTTAAATTACTATAGTTGTTATATATAGGATTTTCACTTCTTTTCCTATCTAAATAATCGTATATTGTCGCCATTTATTTGAAGATTGCAGGAGTTGGAAACTCGCTTCTTTTTTCACTTGTATATTGCCATTCACTAGCTTTGTCTGTAAAATCTAAAACATCCTTTTTAGAATCTATTAATTTTAAAATCTTGTCTTTTACACTATTAGCTTGTTTAGTCATTTTATTATCTATATGAGCCCAATAATATTTAATAAGTCTATTTAACTTTCTATTAATACCAGATTTACCATAAGATTTTTTATTTATTGTTTTATAAACATCTAAAGAACTGCCCTCTCTTATTTGATATCCAAATTTTGTTTTTTCAAAGTTTTCCCTGTCAAATAAACCTGATTTTAATTTATCTAAATTATTAATTGATGGTTTGTCTAACTCAGATTTATCATCAACTTCTATAGTTTTACCCCCAGGATAAACTTCTACTTTATCAATTTCTTTAGTTTCTTCTTTATCTGCAGGAACAATCTCATCATCCACGGTAACAATCTCTTTAGGAACAGCTTCTTGATATGTTATTGGATAATTTTTTGATATACTTTCCCCAACAGTATTCATATAAACTCTATCTGAACTCTCAAATTCTTTTTTTGCTTCATCTACTTGATAATTAGCATTAGTCAATAAAACATCTAACTCATATCCATCAGTAACTGCTCCAAATAATAAATCTCTATTAGTAACATTAACAGGTCTTTTCTCGCCATCTTCATCATATTCATATACAAATACTGGAGTATCTGCTATTTCTTCCCATTCTGTTATTAATGCAGGACTTGCTTGCCCTGTTATAATACCTTCAAATCTTTCAGTTACCCTATCGTATTCATTAATAAGTTTACCCTGACTATTAATAGCATTGATAGCCATACGACCTCTTTCACGTGCATCATTTGCATCTTGTAATTTAACTCTAGACTTTATATTAACATATTCATTAAGAGGGTCCATTGATTTTTGATTTATTCCATTTATAAGCATCATTTTTTCTTCTTTGCTAAAATGATTATCAGCAATCATACCAACACCAGTTCTCATTATATCATCAAAATCATTTATTTTAGAACTGTCATGAGCAAATTGTGCTGTTTGTAATTTATCCCCATACTTTGAATTAAATGTATCTGACCAGTTTATATAATCAACAACAGAAGCATTCAATTCCTGCGCAATCATATCTTTAGTTCTAATTCCTTCTTCTGGCGATGAATCTGGCGCATCATTATATTCTTCAACGAGACTTAAATAATTTTGACCCTTCATATCCATTGCAGAAAGTCCTGTTCTATAAGCCCCCATATCTTCTTTATGATACTGTGCTTGTTGAGATAGCAAATTAAAATTCTCAATCATTTCAGGTGTCATCTTCTCTTTATTCTGAGAATAATATGATTGCATTCTACCTATCTCAGTGTCAATTAACTCTAAGTCTGTCGTACCATGTATATCTTTATAAAATTCATTATATGCAGTAGCATAAGCTCCTGCTCTGCTTTGCTTTTCTTCACGATTTTTATTGGAAAAATATTCCAGTGTCTGTAGGACGCTATCAATAGGATTTGCTGTACGAAGGTTTTGTACTGATTCCCATCGAGACGCATCAATAGGTTTTATATTTCTAGCCATTAAATCTCCTTATTATTAGCCGCCAGTCGGACTAGTTAATCCCATTGCGGTTTCTCTCCATTGGTTTATTAAGTCCATAATAGCTGCTTGCTGCTCACCACGTGATTGGGCAATACCTGAAAGAGTATCAGTCATCCCTTTTCCATATACATCTTTAGCCCGTCCTTTAAATTGTTCATATGCTCCACTACCAGCAAAACCACCAGCAGCTTTTCTTGCTTCTTTTCCTTCAGATGTTTTTAATAAATTAGCAAGCAAAGGTTGTTGCGAAGCTATCATAAAAGGGCTATATGTTCCAGGCAATAAGTTTTGCATTTGTTGTGTAGATATAGGTTGAAATAAAGCATCATCAAAATCAGCTCCAAAACCCAAAAGGTCTCCCAAAGCTTCTCCAATATCGCCTCCAGTAATATTAGGAATGTCCTGCCAACTACCTGACCAACTTCCACCTTGAGATTCTCCTAAGTTCATACTTGCTAATAATTCTAAAATTTGTTGCATATCTTTCCTTTCTTAATCTTGTAACGCTGCTAAAGCGCCTAATAATAATTGTAATTGGGCTTCATCTTTAATGCCTCCTTGACCCATAAGACTTGCACCTAAACTATCTAAAAAATTACCCTCAAATAAACCACTACCAGCAGCTTCAGCAAGGGGAGATGCATAATCAGCAGCCGCCAATGCATTCGCTCCTCCTGCAACACCGCCAGGACCAGAAAGAGATGTCATTAATCCTGTATCAACTGTTGCTCCTGCACCACCTCCGAAACCTTCTCCTAATTCTCCTGCAGCTTTTGTCAACATATAAGTTTGTATTCCTTTTTGAAGTGCTGCTCCAAAAACATTTCCAAAACTACCAGCATCTTCAGCTGCAGCTATAACGCTATCCAAATCAGCTGCTCTATCTAAACGGCCTGATTTATAGTCTGCTGCCTTTTCTGATAAAAATGTTCCCTCCCAAGGACTCATTCCTTTTTTAGCTTTATCATAGCCACTCATAGGAGTATCTTCTATATACTTTTGTAAATTTCTCGCAGTACCTTCAGCAAATTTTGCATCTCTTGATGCACCATATCCTGCACTTACACCAGCAAGCCCTCCTGCAATTCCTGGGCCAATAGCTGGAATAAACACTGATAAAATAGGTAATACATCGCCAAGAAATTTTTCATACCATTTTCTTTTTCTTTTTTTCCCAGCAGCCTTTCTTGCAGCTTCATTAATTTTATCCGTTGTTTTCCTTAAATCTTCTCCATATTCCTTAATCATTTCTCCCTTTTGAATTTTTCCAGCAGTTTCACCTTCTCTTTGTTTTAATTGAGATTTTAGTAATCCTTGTATTAGGTTTGATTGTACTCCTGCTGCTTGATATGGACTAACATATGCCATAAATTACTCCTTTTCTGATATTATTCGTCTGTTAAATATATTAATAATTCTTCTCATTTACAAATCTCTAATCTATCTGTTGATATTCCAAAACACACTTAGCTCCCATTGCAGAATTTATTGCATCAACACAATATACCATAGCAACAAGAACATCATTATTTCCTCCTCCATCTATAAGTAAATCTGCACCTGTACTTGTTAAACTTAAACTTATCCATCCTATTTGAGAATAATCATCAGAATCACTATCTAATGCATCTTCACCTACTTGTACACCGCTCGTTAAATCTCCATCTGCATCCATAGTATATTTCATTAAACAGGCCTTATGCGTTGTATTTGTAGAACCACCTTGCGCAAAAAATATCCTACATCCTGTAACTTTTATTTTGCCAAAAGGCATCCATGTAACCCCAAGTGTATCATCTGCAGTTGTAGCAACTAATTCTGTAGTCACAGGTGCTGTTGCAGTTGAACCAAAATTAGCTGCAGCTGCCTGATAACCTGTTGGTATTGCAAGCCAATCACCATCAAGTCCTGTTGTTCTTGCAAAATTGCCACCCCAACAAGCACTATGTCTAATTGTACTTATATCTGTATCTGCATCATCAGTAAACATTAATTCATTAGGAGTTGTATCATGTACCCAAATCTGCCCATAAGCAGCTGTATCAGAACTTGCATCTGCCTGTTCTTTAATTTTTAAAGTACCTATTAAACTTGTTACCCCTGTATCAACAGTTTCATCAAGAGATAACATTTTATCTCCACCTACATATATATCTAATATATCATCTGATGATTGTGTTATATATGTATGCCCTAAGGCAGTATCATCGAAAAATAATTTATATGTTGCATCAAGACAAAAATTTGAACTTTTAATATTAGCTACGTTAGACACTCCTTCTTGTAGGGCAAACATAGTTGTTCCTCCGACAGTAAATAACATTGTATCTACAATTAAAGGTTCTGCAACTATATAAGTATCACCACCACCATCTAAATATAACTTTTTACCAGCATCTATTTTAGTATTTGCTCCAGATATGATTAAATCACCATCAGGGTCTAATGTTAAATGCCCAGCAGCACCAGGGTCTTCGTCTGAAGTCAGAAAAGAAGTTGCTCTATTTGCACCTATTTGTATTCTAAACCAATTATTATCATCATAATAAAAAGCAAACCTTTTATTATCTACATCAAAATCAGCTATACTATTAGTTCCATCTTTAAAAATTACATTTCCACCATCAGCATCTAATGTAATATCACCATCAACATCTAATGTTAGTGAACCGTCTGAAGCAACATTAAATTTGCTAGAAAGATTATCGCCATAAGTTAATTTTAATAAATCTGTTTGTGCTGATGTCTGCCAATTATCATCATAATCTGAATTATATTTAATCTCAAGAGTTGACCCATCATAAGTAAGCTTAGATTCTGCATCCAAATTCCCTATTGACTGACCAACTGTTAACAACTGATTCTCTGCTGTACTACTTATACTATCATGCGAATCATTCTCAGAATAATACCAGGTACCACCATTAGCCTCACACGTTTCTTTATCAGAATACCCTTCTAACGAGCAATATGCTGTCTTGTAGTTAATATCAAAGTAATTTATATCATCTATACCTAAATCACTTAATATCTCGTCAGCTGTCCTATATTTTATATCTCCATTTTCTGAAACAACAAACTTATCTGCATTAATTTTACAATTTTCAAGTCTTTTAATTGTCATTTTATCAGAGGATAAATCTTTAATATATGCAGTATTAATTTTTTGTAATGGCTGCATAGTAGTCTGAGCATACCATGTATTGCCAGCCTTAACACATAAAAAAACACCCTTGTTTTTTATTTGAGATATTACAATATCACCTTCATGTCCATATTGATTTGATGGAAAGCTTTGCATCAATTTTGGCTTACTAGTTAAATCTCTAAAACTCCGTCCCATTATTTTATAGGTTTCTCTCTATAGATAATAGTTATATCATTAATTTCAAATCCATTCGCAACATTTGCTGCTATTGCTTTAAATTGTAATTGAAAAGAATATATATTATTAACTGAAACAGAAGGTACAAGTTCAGCAATTATCCAATCAGTACTTGATGCTCCATCTGATAATCCATTTGTTGTAGAATAATTGACACTAGCATCTGCAAACTCTGTTAAACTAGCTCGACCATTATAACCCCAATATACTTTAATCCCTGAATGTGCCGCAGCTTCGGACCAAGTTCCGCTATTAGCTTCACATGAAGATTTATCAGCATAATTTGATACACTACAACTTTTTTGAACTGATTTAAATGTTACATAAACTTTATATATTTTCTTTCTAGCTCCTGGAGAACCAAAATCAAAATCCTTTGTTAATAAATAAAAATAATCTTCATTATTCCCTGAATCTAATGATGTTATAGATTCTTCACTCCATCTATATACAGAATTAATATCTTGATTATCGGAACTCGCACCAACAGCATAATATAAAACATCTCCATTTACATCATTTGCAAAATTTGATAAAAGACCTATCTTATTTGATTTTGTTGCATCTTCTACTCCTGTAAATTTATTCATTAAAAATGTCCATCCTTTAGACTGAAAATCATATGTAAACCCTTCTATAGAAGCAGAATCTAAGCTATTAGTTAATGAGCCAGGAACATGTCCTGTATGTTTTGCTATAATCAACTTTTTAGTGCTTGAGACATATCCTATCGCAGGAACATATGTATCTAATATACTCCAATAATTATCAGTACCTGCGGCACCTGCAGCTTGAAAACCCTGAGCTCCAATTTTATTATCTATAAGATTAGTAAGTTCTTCTCCATTATATATAAAACATCCTTTTGAATTTACCCAACAAATACCATGAGGAGTTGTAACTACTTGACAATCATTAGTTATACCAATATGTTCAAATGTATCTTCTAAAAATTCAGTATCACCAGCTATATTTATAACAAAAACTTTTCTTTTCTTAAATTGTAAAATCTTATCTTTATAATAAGCAAGTCCCGTAATCTCATCTCCGTCAAGTATAGCAACATCAATATAATTACTTGATGGGAATATATTATATTTTCCAATAGGAGTTTTTATCATCCTATCTCCTTGCTGTATCTCAGTATATGGATTATATATATTCCCTACATATAATCTATTATTAGCTTGAACAGAATATTTATAATTTACTCTCATTGTTTCCAAAGATAATCCATCTTCTTGAGAAATAAATGTTTCTTTAGCATAACTATCAATCTCATTGAAATGCACCATATCTTCAGGAGGAATTTCAAAAATATAATGACTTCCACTTGGAGATACAATATCAGGAGCAAATTCTTTAGATGATGTGGAAGGTTTAATTACATTTTCCTGTGTATCAAACGTAAATTGTTTATACCATATATCTTGTTCTATATCTTTAAAGTAAATTTTCATTTCTTTTATCAATGGATTATTTGCAATACTAGAAACTGGAATAGCAATAGAAACTCTTGGAGCTGCTCCTGGCTCTGCTGGATATTGTTCTCCAACCATAGTATCGAATACTTGCAATTTACCTTCTTCACCCCAATAATTAGTTAATGTTGTAGCAATATTAAACTTTCTTCCAACCCAACTATCAGTATATTCCAAATCAAGAGATTGAAAGTCAAAATTTATTGCCATCATATCTTCTGGAACATCTGTCCCAAAAAGATTACTTCCAGAACCTCCAGCTGGTTCAGGGTCTTTAAATCCTACGTCAAAATAACTAAAATTGATTCCTACGTGTGTACCACAATCTAATTCTTCACTATTTTCACCTGGAGATACATCAGACATTCCAGTAGGCCAAGAAAAATGATACCCTGGAAAATTTAATAAAGAATATGGGTCCGATAAGTCACTACCTGAAAACCAAATTTTCAATATTAAACTTCTTCCAGCATGAAATAATTTATGGTCAGGTAATTCCATATCTGGATTAATTGTAAAATTATATGGTATATTAAAATTAGTATATCCCCCACAACCTGAAGGGGCTATAGTTTCCCATGGTAATTTTGGGTTATCAAAATCATTCCAATTTGGCCAGTAATCAAGACTCATATATTCTTTAATTTTCACTCGCTGTCCACTTGGCCCCCAGGCACTCCCGACAACTTGCTGCGATGAGCAATAATTATTTCCTCCCCCCGTTCCCAATGTTTCTAAAAAAGGAGACTGCGTACTATAACTATGACTACCCCACATCTCGGTACCCCAATTTTCAGGAATAAGCCAAGCCTTTACTTGCATTTGAGGAACAAAACAATCTTCAAGCTTTATACTTTTAGCTTCATCATACTCATCGCCACCCCATGCAGCATTATTCCAATATGACAGTCTGGACAGAGCTATTCCTACTAGATTTATTCGGAATTTTAAATATGTACACCAAGGAAACGTATTAACAGCAGTACTTTCATCAACATCCGCTAAAGCCACTTCTAATGTTGCATCACTTACTGGTAGCTGATATCCTAATTGATGCTGTAAGGCATTTCCCCAATTCTTATTTTTTTCCCCATAATTTGTAATCTGAACACCACCTTCTGAACCATAAAATTCACCATTAACTCCTTGTCCCCATCCAGGAATGGAAAGATAAATAGGCAAATTTTTAATCCCATTACCAGAAATATCACCTAAGGGATTTGGGCAGGTTTCTATATTCTGGATATTATTACCAGCCGCACATCCTGAAACAGACTCTCCTCCTGGTTTCCATGCATATTCCACGGGGCTACTAGAAAACAGTGTACCTCCTTCATGTCTAAAGCTATTATGCTGCGTTCTAGAGGGTTTTGGATAATGAATATAGCTTCCACCAGGCCCAATCTTTTCTGGATAATAAGCTATAGGAATATGCTGCGTATATTGATTTTCATTTCTAGGAAAGCCCCAATACCATAAATCATAAGAGTTATATTCACCATCACCATCTTGGTAAGGTGTATCTGGCTTCCAGTCCAACTGACGATAAAACTGAGTATATCTCCATGGCGAATTTCCTTCAGTATTAGTTGAATCATTTTCCCCAACAAAGCCAGTTAATGAACTATTAGGCCAAATCTTCATACCTTGATAGTTATGACCTAATATCCTCAGAGCATCAACCTCATATTGACTCCAATAAGTCTGGTCCTTTGTTTCTGTTACCATCAAGCCAGAATGGTCAACTAAAATTTGGTTTTCTGTAAGTGTAATAAATTCTTTAAAAACTAATCCATTTTCTGTAACTTTATCTAAATAAAACCAATAATAAGTTGGTTGATTCTGATAAAATTCTTTATCCCCCACTCTCAATCTTCCATTAATATATTCAAAAGTAGGATTATAATTAGCAGGAGCAACTATAAATGTTGTATCCCAAAAGTTGTGATTTGTATGATATAAACTGAAATATGTTTTTGCAGTTCCTCCTTGAGTTCTATTATCTTGTAAACAAAGAAGATGGTCACTATATTCTTCTCCAGACTTATAATAAGTACTTAATAATTTAACATTCCTAATACCAACAACTTGTTTATTTGGATATGATGAAGAATTAATAAGTTCTGCATTCGCTGTTAAACCACTCTCATCAGCTGCGCCTCCAGAAGAAACTGTCATCGTAAAACTGTTTGTAGCAACTGATTGTACTGTATTATTAGCTAAATGTTCATCATTAAAATTTGTTGTTCCTGATATTGTTATTTTATCTCCTGCAGAAAATCCATGTGCTGTAGATGAATATGTAGCCGTTGTACTCACCAATGCTACTTGTGTAACAAGTGCAGCTTTAGTATTTTTTGTTACCCCAAATGAACCCCCATAAAAACGTATCTCAAAATCATCTACCTCATTGTTTTCATTTGCAAAATATCCTGGACTAATAGCAGGAAACGATAATTCATATTTTTGCCATCTATCATAAAATTTGTTAGAATGTGATTCTATACCATCGTCTCTAGATAATCCTCTAACAGGTACCATAGAACGTTTACCATTAGACATATGTATTAAATCTGGAAATGACTTCTTTATTGCTACATAGCTTAAAAGTATAGAATGAGATTCGTCCTTTAAACCTGGATTCCCATCTTCGGTACCCGTAAGTGCGTGTCCTTGTGGAATAAACATAGAAAATCTTAGAGAAACTGTAACAGAACTAGATTCCGTTGCTAAAGGAGGAACATAAAAAGTGGAATAATTAAATTTAATTGTATCTGTAAAATGGTCATAATATTGATTATTATGTGTAAAAAATTGGTTTTGTTCACAAAATCTAAAATTTAACCAATTCCCTCCAGAATTACCGCCTTCTCCGAGAGTAGCTACATCAGAATTTAATGAAGAATCCTCCGCAAATACCCATCCATTATCAACATTACCGTCACCTATTAAAGGAACATTTCTTTCTTTATCAATAAGAGAATATATCAATGAAGCTTTAACTGCACCATTTATATCATGATAATTTGGATTTGCATCTACACTTTCAACTGCTGATGTTAAATATTTAAAATGTAAATCATACCAACAATTTCCATCTAATTCAATATCTTGATATAAATAATGTCCACCAGTCGAAGAAGTAGGATTTGTATATATATTATGATGAGTGGATAATTTTAATACAGATGTTCCATTACGTCCACCATCTAAATCTGAAATTCCTTTAGAGTGATTATCTTCTCCTGCACTATCTTCACTTCTAACAATATTTGTAGATAGCCATGTTGGCCATAAAGTAGTCCCAACAAGTTCCCAATCATCTAACGTATATAATTTATCGTTATTATTGGCAACTATCTGACTTCCAACATCATCGACTGTCACTTCAGGACTATTATTTCTATGTCCAGTAAAACTCAATTTATCTTGTGTAGCATCTGTAATACCTGTACATACACCAATAGTATCATCCCAATTACTGCCAGGAACATTTGTCCCCTCCGTTAAAAATATCTTCTGAAAACATGTTCCAGTAGATACTCCTGTTCCATCTACATCAACAACTGTCTTTCCAACTGTTAAAGCTTCGTCAAGAAGTATTCCTGTATCTGTTATATCATGAAAGTCGCCATTACCAACAGCATTTACAAAAGGTTTAATTCCACCTTCAAGCATTTCCTGTGTATGGACCCATCCTTGACTTGTAAGGACTGTATCAGTATTACTGCCACCTCCAGATGTTGGAGTATATATTAATACACCTGGCAATATATCAGCATTATCTCCATCAGATACAAAAAATTGCCATGGACATAAACAATATAAATCAAAAGATAACTTATACCAACCTGAAAGACTATCCCCAGCCTTAATAGTTAATTTTGAATCATTAGCCTTTCTATGCTCTGGAACTAAAGAGATATATCCTAAATTTTCAGATGTATATGCACTATCTACATCTACAGTAGATTTTAAATACATTATCTCATCATCAGTCTGGCTAGTACCAACATTATCATCCTCCATACTTCTATAACTGCCGCCGCCACCACCATCTGCAGCTCCAGTAGTATAAAAACTACCAGAAGAGTTTCTAACAGTAGCAACTTCTACTTCTTGAGTACCCACAATTAGTTGCTTATTCCTAGCAGCCTGATTCCTTACATCTACATTTTTAGGGTCTCTAAGGTCTTCTTGGCGTATAATATTCCCACCAGCACCATCTTTAGTTATTCCCTCTCTTATTTGTACACGAGGTTTTCTAACTTTTTTATTTCTACTTACTCCTATATTTCTATTTGTTTTTGGCATTAAATTATTTTATGGTGTATATTTAGAAAATGCTGTTGTACTACTTATTTTTTTATTTGATATTAAACTTGTTCCCTGAAAACTATTGGCCTCTTCCCACTTATCAGCAGTAGCAGCATGCTCCGATTTAAGATTATAAATGATATATTTAGAAGCAGAAGTAGGCACACTTGTAAATGTACAGCCACCACCTGAAATAGCAGAATCACCACCTGTATTTTCTATATACATTGCATTTGGTTCAACCCATACAACCCTATGCGTATCGTTATATCCTGATTCACTTGCTCCAGATACTGTAATATATTCTCCTATATTAACACTATGCCCAGAACAAGTCAATTTTGTTAAAGATGCTGTTGATTCTCCAAGTCCTCCTGTAAAATTCTGAAAAACCTCTAATTCGCAATCCAAATTACCTTGACCTATAACATTAGTTCCCCACTCAACTGTTTCGTCATTAAAATAACCCTGAGTATAACCATATGAATGATATGCAACGTCTAAGCATTTGCTACCAGATGTGAATGTTCCTTCCCCTTTTTGTGCTGTTAATGTTATAATTGTTCTTTTCCCATCTTCAGCAAAAGACACAACAGCTGCAACATTTATTCCAGAACCTGCATCCTCCGCATTTACTATGGCTGCTATATCTGAGGCTGTTTCTGCGGCAGTTCTATTTTGAACATTACATAAATAAAAATTTTCATTAGTATTTTCACTAAATATTCGGTCTCCATCAGCCCAACTCTCACCAGTAGCCGTATGAGTATATGATGTTTGATATTCAGTCACTTTGATATAATGATTTGACCCAGTACCACTAGCATCTGTACAAGTTGGGAATTTATTTGCAGCGGGAGCACTTGCTAGTGCTGCATTAACAAAAAATATTGTTAAAGATAAACCATCTCTATCTTTAATTACAAGATATTTATTATTAACATATATAGCATTACCAGAATGGAATCCTGGTATAGGTATTCCTCTAGCAACCCAATCAACAAATGTTAAATTCTCTGCCCAAAGAGACATATGAGACCAAGGCCAAAGACTGCCTAAAAAACTACCATCTGCTAACATTGAACCAGACCCAAAATGATATGTATTACTACCTTCAGCATAAACTCTTAGCTTTGCAACAGCAGCAACATTCTCATCTGCAGGAACTCCTTCAATTGCAGTAATTGTACCAGTCGAATCACTTAAACCAAAATTTGTAGTTGATGAAATTGTTGCTTCTTTACTACTTCCAACATAATCTTCAATTCTAGCAGTTTGCCCTTTACCAGGACCAGAATAAATATGTATAATCATATCATTATAAAAATCATTAGTCGCATGGTCAGCAAAACTCTGATACGTAGGACTAGCAGCTAATGTTAATTTCCAACGTGCAGCGCCACTATCATATGCATGAGATTGAACAGTGCCTCTTTCAAATCCTTTTTGTAAATCCGTTCCATCTAAAACATTTGCGCTAATATCTGTGGAAAAAGAAAATAAACCAGCCCCACTAATAAATTCATCATTTATATGAGGCTGGTCAGTTGTATATTTAATCCCAGCTCCACTAAATCTTATAACTCCAAATTTATCTAATGAAGCATTCCAATTTTGAGCAAACTGGGTATCTAAGATATCTCTTGGGTCTGAATAGGCATTAAGTCCTCCAGAAAAATCAGTTATCTTAAATTGTTTTTTAGGCATTATTTACCTCTTATTTTATCCACAACAGGTTTTATCATCATATCCCAAATCACATCATCTTTAGTTGAAGGAGATAATTTAATAGCTTTTTCTACTACATATAAAGCTAATAAACACCATTCCCAGTTACTTGCAAAAAATCCTATTTGTTCCATTAGAATTTCTCCTCGATTTCATTAATGTTATCTTTTACTCTTTTTGCTTTACTACCACAAGTAGTACAAACAAAATCTGCCATTGGATGTGAATTTGCTTTTAATATAGCAACTTCTTTTTCTAATTCTTCAATATATTTTCCATATTTATTCATATTTCTTTGTAATGAATTTAATTGTTTTTTAATTTCTTGAGACATTATGCAACATCATCTAATATTGCTGCGACTATACACTGAACATTTCCTCCACCTACTGTTTGGTCAGGGTCTGCTGAAATCGCATGTAAATCTCCAACTGTTGTATTTGGCATTTTTGCAAACCATGAATGTCCAGAGCTTATCTCTATAGCATTCGTTGAACCATGTGCTACAGTTGACCCATCTTGAACCAACATAATACTTTCATCTGTAGTACTGCTTCCATCTGTTGTTCCTGTATTTTTTATAAATAAAAATTTCACTTTGTCTGAAGTTGTTATATCCGCATTTGCAGTTCCAGTTGCAACACCAGCACTAGCCGCTAAAAATTTACCTGATATCAAATCAACTCCACCTGTATTATGTGGGACATTTACAATACCATAAAACCATTTATCATTCGCATCAGCAGGAGCATAAGTAAATGTTAAATCTTTCAATGTCGCCTGTATTTCTTCAGGTAATAATACTGCTTTAATTGTCATTGTTGCATCATCAGCCATTTATTTCTCCTTAAAATTTAATACCTAAATCAAGACCTATACTTTTTGGAGAAGCTGTTAAATCTGTATATAGCTTCTTATTCTTACCGAATTTTGTACCTATCTTAATTTCAGGATTAACATCTTCATATCTATTAAAATATAACTTTTCTGTTAGCCTATTTACAAGCTCATCAAGAAGATTATGTTGAACTCTAACATTCCCTTCTTTTCCAAAAGTATAATCGCCTTTTAATGGAGGAGCTTTCCCAAGTGTTTGCTTTAACCAATCAAACTTATATAAATTTTCAAGTCTATCTAAATATTCTTGATGTCTTCTCATTCCTCCAATAGGTTGGTCCATCCTTCCACCTGTTCCAGGACCTTTGTTTCTACCTATATCAAATGTATCTTTAATCATATTTAAAACCTCCAATTTATACCTGTTGATATATTATACTCTTCTCTTCCATAATAGCTTTGATATGCGCCCTCAATAAATACCCCAATATGCTCACCTAGGTTGGTGCCTATCAGCATGCCAACGTCATATTGCACATCATCTCCTTCATAAGATTTATCTGTTAAACCAACAGAATAAGGAAATGCATTAACCCAAAT
>TARA_R100000781_G_scaffold114870_2_pt1 | contig 22384 bp, 20 predicted proteins | sample TARA_R100000781 | Tara Oceans TARA_R100000781 (sample SAMEA2623385) | marine metagenome | biome: marine biome (ENVO:00000447); feature: deep chlorophyll maximum layer (ENVO:xxxxxxxx); material: "saline water (ENVO:00002010), including plankton (ENVO:xxxxxxxx)" | depth 60 m | reverse complement strand
GCGCCAGCCGCTGTATTTTCGGTGTACGCCACGGGTTAGTGACTGAAAAGTGTCTTCAAGTAGGTCAACGCCAAGCAACACGCCAACAATAACCAACGACAACACAATACCCACACCGTACATTCCCAGGCCTACGGCAATACCAATGGCCGCCAAAGCCCAGATGGTCGCAGCGGATGTTACGCCGACCACCACGCCATCGCGCGCCAGCATAACACCGGCGCCAAGAAAGCCGATGCCGGTAATAATTTGGCCTATCACTCGCGATGGATCGCCGCCCTGACTGACAACGGATGAACCACCCACCAAAAACAGGTAGGTGCCCAGAATAATCAGTGCAGAGGTTCTTATACCAACCGGTTTACCACGAATTTGTCGTTCCAGACCCACAATAGCACCACACAAAAGTGCGGTGCCTATTCCCCTCCAGGAGTATGGACCCAGCTCCTGGACAATTTGCCAGTCAATCACTAATCAGTCCTTTCCTTGTTCTAAAAAGCTCTTTAAAAAGCTCTCGTCCATTGCGGCAATAGCCTCATCAGTGGCATTAGGACAGCTTGCACACATAGGAGCCGTCCAGGCTTTTACATTCGCAAGTATATCGCGCAAATGGCTGACCGCACGCAAACCACCTAAACCACCAGGGGAAGCCGCAGCTAATAAAACCGTTTTACCAGACCATGCCCCCATATCAAGCCGTGACACCCAGTCGATGGCATTTTTCACTAACGGCGACACCGACGAGTTATACTCAGGGCTTACCAAAACCACTTTCGATGCGGACTGGATTTTTTCACCCAGCCTTTTCATCGGCTCGGGAACGCCATCAGCGGCTTCTAAGTCACCGTGGTAAATCGGAGCATCCAGCGCGTCAGCATCAACCAGCTCATAGCGAATACCGTGTTTATCCGCCACTTCTGCTAAACGGTGCTTGAGCTTGGTATTGAGCGAATCTTTACGGCGACTGCCACCAATAAATAAAACTGTCATATCATCTCCTGATCGTTAAGATTGGGAATCTTTCATAGCTTCGATAAAGCGGTTCGATTCAGCTACTGCCGCTTCCATGTCTTTTATTAGTACGGAAATATCGTTTTGCAGATTACTGAACTCACCGCGAATGGCATCAATCGCCTTGGCGTTCAGGTTATGCTTCAGATAAAGCACATTGTCCTGCATTTTATCCAGAACCGGCTGCATCTTATCCGCCGCGCGTTCCATAACTCTCAGTAACTCAGCGTAACGCCGTTCAGTTTCGCGCAACTGACGCTCGCTTTCGCGACGCATATTGTCATTGCTGTACTCGCCTAACTCCTCACTCCATTCGTCGAACAAGTCATTCGCAACTTCATCAACTTCATCGATACGACTACGAACTTTCTCAGCAGCGTCTTTACTGTCTTCATAGTCGTCCCGTAGCGCATTGTATTGCTGTTCCAACTCGCCACCATCAATGTTCAGCATGGTATCCAGACGCTCAAGCGCTGAACGGAACTCCTCCTGCGCATCGGACTGCGAGTCGCGAGCGTCATCCACTCTGTCGACTAAAATGTCGCGCTTTTCTACACCAAACTTTTCCATGGTGCCGTAGTAGGCACTTTGGCAGGCTGACAGTATGAATACCGCAACAATTGGTAAAGTCCATTTCATCATTTGTCACCTCGTGCCGCTTTAATTAAGCGTTCGTCGCGTTTGGTCTGACGGTAATCATGCACGGCGATAATAGCGTGAATAATAGCGACCAGATAAATAACACCTAACGCACCGAAAGATACAATAAAAAGAACCACACCAATAATGGCGATGATCGCATTAAATATTGCCTGAAATATTTTCCCGGTGAAGAGAATTGCAATCGGCGGGAATAAAATCGCTAAAATATATAACATCGTGTTCTCCTTGCACTGCATTGTGCCCCATACCAATTAAGAGACATTCCTTAACGAAAAGCAAATTAAATCAATAAGGTAACGCTGAGCCGTCCCAGTGCCATAACCCACCGGACTGCTCGGGTTTCAAATTTTTCACGACTTCGACTATTCGTTCTGCGGACAATTCCGGCGAATACAACTTGTCGGCTGAAATACGCTGCTGAAAAGGTTTCGATAAGTCAGTATCCGTTGTACCCGGATGCACCGCTGCTATCGATAATTTTTTATGGGTTCGTTTTAATTCTACAGACGCCGTTTTCAGTAGCATATTTAACGCCGCCTTGCTCGACCGGTATGCATACCAGCCACCCAGATAATTATCTTCAATGCTGCCCACTTTTGCCGACAACTGCACCCAAAACCGGGTGTTTTTACGGTCAAGAATAGGTAAAAAAGCCTTCAGCGCTAATAGCGGCTTTATTGCGTTAACAGAAAACAACTTAGTCAGATTGTCCGCAGTAATGTCTGACAATTTCTTTTCTGGAAACGTCTTTTCATCATGCAGCATACCAATAGTTGAAATGACTCCCGTCAGCTGCTTGCCGCCACTTTTAAAGTCACTCACCCACGCGCTCAACGAGTCTTCACTGTAGTCATCAATTTGGCAGTAGGTTATTTTACCCGAGTCAAATAACCCAGTTTGAGGCTGACGAGACAACGCAATAATTTCTTCATCAGGAAACTGATTTTGTAATTCCAGTGTTAAGGCCTGGCCTAATCCACCACCGGCACCCAATACCACCATTGCCATTTGCGCTACTCTCTATCATGATAGTTTATACTTCCCTACGTTATTTAAACTGGATTAGCTCAGTACATCATGATGCAACTTGACTGGAAATCGTATTTCGAACATACCTTAGGCTTTCTCAAGTACTTTGGTAAGAGGTTTAACAGTGACAATACGAACATTACCGCTGGTCATTTAACATACGTCAGCATGCTGTCGTTAGTGCCTCTGTTAGTGGTCATGTTTACGGTTTTTTCCGCTTTCCCCATGTTTGAGGAGTTACAGGAAAACCTTGAACAGGCCTTGTTCGCCAACTTACTTCCCACTTCGGGCGAGCAACTTGAGCAATACCTGAATGAGTTTGTAACCAACGCCTCGAAAATGACAGCCATTGGCGTTGGCTTTCTGTTCATTGTGGCCATTATGCTCATGTCAGCCATTGATAAAGCACTGAATAATATCTGGCGAGACTCCAGCAGCAGACACTGGCTTGTCTCTTTTGCGGTTTACTGGATGCTGCTTACACTCGGCCCGGTACTTATCGGTTCCGGTCTGGCAGCCACGTCTTATTTGATTTCGCTCAGCCAGTTCGCTGATGAATATGTTTCCGGTGTACAAAACTTTGTCTTATGGTTCGTACCCATTGTCACCTCCTTTGTATTCTTTGTGCTCATGTATCAGCTGGTACCTAACCGTCAGGTTAAATTCCGCTATGCCGCCTTTGGTGCGGTTATCGCGGCACTTTTATTCGAGCTGAGTAAACAGCTATTTTCACTGTACATCACCTTCTTCCCAACCTATCAGGCCATTTACGGCGCGCTGGCCACTATTCCTATTCTTATTGTATGGATTTACCTTTCCTGGTTGATTGTACTCATTGGCGCGGTTTTAACCGTTAGCTTAGAGGAGTATCAGTTACAGCTGCCTGAGCCGAAGTCTGATTGACCTGCTTTGAATTTTCACCGACCATAGCGGTTCTCTTTTTTAAAGGTATGTACTCATGATCGGACTGATTCAGCGCGTTAGCCGTGCCAAGGTCACCGTTGCCGATGAAGTTGTCGGTGCCATTGACCACGGGCTGCTAGTTTTGCTCGGAGTAGAACACCAGGACGACGAAACCAGTGCCGAAAAGCTGGCAAAACGCATTGCTCATTATCGGATTTTTAGTGACGCCGACGACAAAATGAATAACAGTGTCATTGATCAACAAGGCAAAGCCCTGGTTGTTTCTCAATTCACACTGGCGGCAGATACCCGTAAAGGCCGTCGCCCCAGCTTTTCATCTGCAGCAACACCCGACCAGGCTCAGCACTTATATCAGGTGTTTTGTGAAAAGCTGAAAGCTCAGGGCGTTCCGGTAGAAACCGGTCGTTTTGCGGCCGATATGCAGGTTGAACTGGTCAATGACGGCCCGGTTACATTTGAATTGAAGGTATAACTGTCATGTATCGCGTTATTACTCCTGAAACCGACGAGCAACTCGAACGTTATTATTACCTTCGCTGGCGGGTTCTGCGTGAACCCTTTCAACGGCCACTGGGCTCTGAACAAGACGAATACGATCAAGTGGGTCATCACCGAATGGTCGTGAATGAAGCTGACGAAGCCGTTGCCGTTGGCAGGCTGCATTTTAATAGCCCGGAAGAAGCTCAAATACGCTTTATGGCCGTTGCACCTGAATACCGTGGCGAAGGCCATGGGGTTGCTATTATCTACGCGCTGGAGCTTGCTGCGCGCAAAGAAGGCGCAACCCATGTCGTGATCAACTCACGCGACAATACCATCGGCTTTTACAAGAAGTGTGGTTACGAAGTCGCGGAAGAAGCCGATACCGTGAATAACCCGATGGCAGAACATCACTTACGTAAGTCCTTTACTGAATATAACCGCATAATTTATCGACCCGAATGGTGTACTGAGCTACAGAAAACCTGGCAGGAAGACATTCCTATTTCCGATGCCATGGGCATTAAGATTCATCAATACACAGGGCGTGTTTTCGAAACCCGCGCGGTTCTATCACGGAACATTAATGTACACGGCACCATGTTTGCAGGCAGCATTTATTCACTGGGCACCTTAACCTGCTGGGGGTTGTTGCATTTGCAGTTGTTGGAGCGGGAACTTGAAGGGTCAGTCGTACTGGGCGATGGCAACATTCATTACCATAAGCCGGTGACTCAGGAGCCTCGGGCAGTAGCACGGTTAAGTGATGTTACCGGTGACTTTTCTGCGTTAAAACAAGGCAAAAATGCCCGGTTAACACTAAAAGCTCAAATACTTGACGAAGAGCAGCCGGTAGCAGAATTTACCGGCCGCTTCGTGGTTCTTGCTAAACGGGATTAACCCTTACACTTCAGACAAAATATGCGGTAGTTGCACCACTGCCGCTAACTCGCCATTTTGAATCAGGTCACTCGCCGCTTTAATGTCCGGTGCAAAGAAGCGGTCTTCCGCATAATACGCCACTTGCTCACGCAGACAGTTAAAGGCCGTTTCAACCGCAGCCGCACCTTTTAAAGGACGACGGAAATCCAGACCCTGCGCCGCTTCTAACCACTCAATAGCAATAATGTCGCTGACGTTCTTAGCAATGTCCGTTAACCGGCGTGCTGCAAAGGTTGCCATCGACACATGGTCTTCCTGGTTAGCAGAGGTTGGCAGGCTATCCACCGAGGCCGGGTGCGCGAGAGTTTTATTCTCTGACGCCAATGCCGCAGCGGTAACCTGCGCCAGCATAAAGCCCGAATTAACCCCACCGTCATTGACCAAAAACGCCGGCAATTTGCTTAAATGGCTGTCTATCAGCAGCGCACTACGACGCTCTGACAAAGCGCCAATTTCGCTCGCTGCAATGGCCAGAATATCCGCCGCCATAGCAACGGGTTCGGCGTGGAAATTACCGCCGGAAATAATGTCCTGCTCTTCACTGAACACCAGTGGGTTGTCGGTAACACCATTAGCTTCGCGTACCAGAATGCCCGATGCATGCTCAATTTGGTCCAATACTGCACCCATTACCTGAGGCTGACAACGCAGAGAATACGGATCCTGCACTTTTTCGCAGTCTTCGTGGTCTTTAGCAATTTCAGAACTGTCAGTCAGCACGTGACGCAGCATTTCGGCGGCTTTAATTTGCCCCGGCTGTCCGCGCACGGCATGTACGCGATCGTCAAATGGTGCCCGCGAGCCCATAGCGGCTTCCACAGAAGTCGCACCCACCACAATAGCCGCATGGTAGTTACGCTCAATTCGGAACAAACCTGCCAATGCCAGTGCAGTTGATGCCTGAGTGCCGTTTAATAAGGCCAGACCTTCTTTCGGCGCCAGTTCAAAAGGCTCAATGCCCGCTATTTTCAGACCTTCTTTAGCGTTTAGCACCTCGCCATTATGGCGCACCGTACCTTCGCCTACTAACGGCAATACCATGTGCGCTAACGGGGCTAAATCACCAGATGCGCCTACGGAACCTTTTTCCGGTATGCAGGGATGCACCTCGGCGTTCAACAGTTTAATCAACGCATCAACCAACACCGGACGCACACCAGAAAACCCGCGCGACAGAGAGTTAATTTTCAACAACAACATTAAACGCACCACGGCGTCTTCCATTAAGTCACCGGTGCCGGCGGCGTGCGACAACACAATGCGGCGCTGTAAATCAGTCAAACGTTCTGGTGGAATACGTGTATTCGCCAGTAGTCCAAAACCGGTATTAATACCGTAAACCACTCGCCCTTGCTCCAGTACATCCGCAACGGTTTTTGCCGAAGTCGCAATGTTGTCTTTCGCTTCATCAGAAAGCTTTAGCGTCTGATGCTGATAAAACCAGTGGCGCAGTTCGCTTAACTGCAACTGTCCTGGCTGTAATTCAAAATGACTCATGCAACCTCCTTACTTCGTATCCAGCATCGGTAAATCAAGCCCTTGTTCACGGGCGCAGTTTTTCGCAATATCGTATCCGGCATCAGCATGACGCATAACGCCTGTGCCCGGGTCGTTCCACAGCACCCGGCTTAAGCGCTTGTCGGCTTCTTCGGTACCATCGGCCACAATCACCACACCAGCGTGCTGTGAATAACCCATACCGACGCCACCACCATGGTGCAGGCTGACCCAGGTCGCGCCGCCGGCTGTATTCAGCAACGCATTCAGCAGCGGCCAGTCAGAAACTGCGTCTGAACCGTCCTGCATCGCTTCGGTTTCGCGGTTAGGGCTGGCAACTGAGCCGGAATCCAAATGGTCACGACCAATAACCACAGGAGCTTTTAACTCACCGCTTTTAACCATGTCGTTAAACGCACGAGCAATGCGGGCGCGGTCTTTAAGGCCAATCCAGCAAATACGTGACGGCAAGCCCTGGAAGCTAATGCGTTCTTTGGCCATATCCAGCCAGTTGTGTAAGTGCTCGTTGTCCGGAATCAGCTCTTTGACTTTCTGGTCGGTTTTGTAAATGTCTTCCGGGTCACCCGAAAGCGCCACCCAGCGGAATGGACCAATACCTTCGCAGAACAGCGGACGGATATAAGCGGGGACAAAACCCGGGAAGTCAAAGGCGTTATCAACGCCAACGTCTTTGGCCATCTGACGAATGTTGTTGCCGTAATCCAGTACAGCTGCGCCTTCTTTCTGGAAATGCAGCATAGCGCGAACCTGCACAGCCATAGATTCTTTCGCGGCGGTTACCGTGCCACTGGGGTCGCTTTCCTGCTGCTCTTTATACTCCTCCAGCGTCCAGCCTTGTGGCAAGTAACCGTGCAGAGGGTCGTGGGCAGACGTTTGGTCAGTCACAACATCTGGCGTCACACCGCGTTGCTGCAATTCAGAATAAACGTCAGCGGCGTTACCCAGTAAGCCCACTGAAATGGCTTCGCCTTTTGCCATGGCGTCGTTAATCAGCTTTAACGCATCGTCCAGGTTGGTGGCTTTATGATCCACATAGCCGGTGCGCGAACGGAAATCGATGCGCGACTCATCACACTCCACCGCTAACATGCAAAAGCCGGCCATGGTGGCCGCCAAAGGCTGAGCTCCGCCCATGCCTCCAAGACCACCAGTAAGTACCCACTTACCTTTAGCGTCTCCGTCGAAGTGCTGACGCGAAACCGCGCCAAAGGTTTCATAGGTGCCCTGCACAATGCCTTGCGAGCCAATGTAAATCCATGAGCCCGCAGTCATCTGCCCGTACATCATCAGGCCTTTTTTATCGAGCTCGTTAAAGTGCTCCCATGTTGCCCATTCGGGCACCAGGTTAGAGTTCGCGATCAATACACGCGGCGCGTCTTCATGAGTCGGAAATACACCCACCGGTTTACCCGACTGAATCAACAGAGATTCGTTTGGCTTCAGGCGCTCTAAAGTTTCAATAATTTTGTCATAGCATTCCCAACTGCGCGCAGCACGCCCAATACCACCATAAACGACCAGTGCCTGTGGGTGTTCGGCAACTTCGTCATCCAGGTTGTTCATTAGCATCCGCTTTGCAGCTTCTACCTGCCAGTTACAGGTGGTTAGCTCGGTTCCATGAGGTGCGCTTATTTTGCGACTTTTATCCAAACGGGTGAATGACATGACTTACTCCTTAAAGGTTAAATGGCCGCCTAACTTAAACCGGGAGCCAGGGTGAGTCAGTGTGGCAAAGGTGACCACACCGCCTGAGCTCCAGGTACGGCGCAAAATTCTGAGACAAGGTTCGTGACGGTCGATATTTAAGTATTGGCATATCGTGCTGACCGGCAGAATGGCTTCAATTTGATGACTGGCTTCGGTTAGCGGACTGACTACGCATAAATATTCATGCGGAGTGACCTTACTGTAGTCCTGCTTAAGATAATCGGGTACCAGCTTCGGATTCACAAAACGCTCTTCAAGCTGAACCGGCTGGTCATTTTCATAGTGGGTGATCAACGAATGAAAAACCGGATTCCCTTCTTCCAGCTCCAGTGCTTCCGCAATTTGAGCGCTTGCCGGCTGTTCTTTTAGCAAATGCACTTTGGCGCGGTAGTCGTGTCCCCGCGAACGCACTTCGTCGGCTATGTTGCGAATGGCCATAAACGAGGTTTGCGACTTGATGGGGGCAACGTAAGTACCGGACCCCTGCGTTCTTATCACCAAACCTTCATCCGCAAGCTCCTGCAAGGCTCTGCGAGCCGTCATACGACTGACCGAGAACTGCGTCGATAATGCGTTTTCCGAACTGACAGGGTGGTTTTCAGGCCACTCACCGGACTCTATCTTCAGATAAATGTGCTGTTTTATCTTTGAGAATTTATTCATCCCGACCCCAACAATGAATGATATGACACGGTACTTTTGAGGGTAAAAGTCTAGTCCAGAATAATTGTCTATACAAGTTACTTTTGCTATTCTTTTATCAGAACTCACCTTTAAGGACTGCTATGCAACGTATAGAAAACATCAACGCAGCAACAATGAACGATGATCAGGGCTATGGCCTGATCCACGACGCTACAGTCATTATCAATAAAGGAAAAATTGAATTTGTAGGTGCAGCCTTTGACGCTCCCGCCACTCCCACGGCGGAAGTCATTGACGGTAACGGCGGTTTGCTGACCCCTGGGTTAATCGACTGCCATACCCATCTGGTATGGGCAGGTTCGCGGGCTAACGAATTTGCTCAACGTTTGCATGGCGCCAGCTATCAGGAAATTGCCGAGCAGGGCGGCGGCATTAAAAGCACCGTTAAGTCCACTCGCGAGGCTTCACAGGAAGAGCTGCTTAAATTAGCTTTAGAGCGCGCAGAAACGCTCATGTCACAAGGCGTTACCACCGTTGAAGTGAAATCCGGTTACGGGCTGGACTTAGAAAACGAGCGCAAACAGTTAACCGTAGCGCGTCAGTTAGCCGAACAGTTGCCGGTGAACATAAAGACCACGCTACTGGCAGCGCATGCCGTGCCGCCAGAGTTCAAGGATAACGCCGACGGCTATATTGATGAGATTATCCAAAACATTCTGCCGACTCTAGCGAACGAAGGGCTGGTCGATGCCGTTGACGCTTTTTGTGAAAGCATTGGGTTCAGCCCGGCACAAACTGAAAAAGTGTTTGAAGCAGCTAAAAAGTTAAGGCTTCCCATTAAGCTTCATGCCGAACAAATTACTAATCAGCAAGGCGCGAAGCTGGCCGCGGGCTACCAGGCGTTATCGGCTGATCACCTGGAGCAGCTAGACGAAGAAGGCGTTAAAGCCATGGCCGAAAATGGCACAGTAGCGGTGTTATTGCCGGGCGCATTTTATTTTCTGCGCGATACTCAAAAGCCGCCGGTTGAATTACTGAGAAAACACGGCGTTCCCATGGCCATTGCCACCGATGCAAACCCGGGCTCTTCGCCTATTCACAACCTACCGTTAATGCTGCAAATGGCCGCTACCTTCTTCCACATGACACCGGAAGAATGCTTGCGCGGGGTAACAGTTAATGCTGCCAAAGCCTTAGGTGAACAGAAGCGGGGCGTTATTGCCGAAGGCTGTTACGCAGATTTAGCGCTATGGAATTGTCAGGACGCCGCTGAGCTCACTTACCAATTTGGCGTAAACCCGCTAAAAGCCCTGTGGTTTAACGGCGTCGCTCACGACCGTGTAAGTAAGCCGTGGTCAGCTCACTAAGCAGCTGTCCGCAAATTTTCATGCCTTCATCGAAGCCCGCACTGCATAATGACGGTGCGGCTTCGGCAAGGTGCAGGTAACGTGCCTCGCTAACCTCTGCCAGTCGCTTAACGTACTGAAAGCCTTGTCCAAGACTCAAGCCAACATAATTCACCGCACTGGCAGGCACAGCGTTTAAGGCATCCACGTCAACCTCAATGCCCAGTGGACGTTGCCAGGACACCGCTTTTGCCACCACTTCGTCCATCACTTCAGTAAATGGGCGCTCGTACAAGCGGTGCAGCGTATGGTAACGCATTCCTGCGTCCTGCAACTGGCGAAGACTGCTGGCGGAGTTTTTCCCCTGATGCAGACCAACAATATGATAAAACTCCAGCGCGCCTTCCATATAGGCATAGCTAAAGCCATTACCAGAGTGGCGACCCTCGCGCGGGCGAAAGTCTGCATGCGGGTCTAAATTCACGGCTCCACAGGCTTCACCGGTCACTTTATGCAGGCTCTTCAAGAGTGGATACGCGTTATTGTGACCACCACCAATAACAATGACTTCAAAGCCTTGCTCGAACAGCGGCGTCAACACCTTTTCCACCCGCGCATCGACCTGTGCGCAAAGTTCGCGTAACGTCGCTAGTTCATGCGGGTTCGAAGTATCCAGCTCCTCAGCTTTTTCATTCAAATCATCACAATTAACAGCACCAATCAGCAACAATTCATGGGTAGAAAGCAAGCCGGTTTTCTGCAGGTTCAAAAAGCTCTTGAGAAAGGACTGCCAGCCATCGTCGGCACCTGCCCGCCCAAGATTCGCGCGCACGCCAATACTTTCCGGAACTCCCACTAAAGCTACGCGTTGGCCGTCTTCCCAGGCTGCAGCCAGGCTTTCTTCATAAGTTCCCTGCTCAGAAAGAACCCGAATAGCCTGACCAATTTTTGTTTCCTGCTCGCGCACCGTTACCCATTTAGCCGGATCGGTTAATTCTAAAAAAGAAATCTCACTCATAGTTATTCAATATCTAGTGGTTCCGGAGACAAGATGACACCGGTGGTATCAATGTAGAGATGATCATCGGGTAAAAAGGTGACGCCGCCAAAGTTAACCGGCACATTCACTTCACCCACACCTTCACTAATTGCCCCCACAGGAATAGAAGCTACGCCAAGAATACCAATGTCCAGTTCTTCCAGCGCATCAACTTCACGCACAGCCCCATAACAGACAATGCCTTCCCAGTCGTTATCCATAGCTTGTTCAGCTATAGCAGCATCAAGCAGAGCACGACGTGCCGAGCCACCACCATCTATCAGCAATACTTTGCCGCCACCGTCTGCCGCCACCGTTTCTTCAATGAGCCCTTTGTCTTCGTGGCATTTAATGATAACCAGGCGACCGCCGAAAGAGCTACGGCCTCCATAAGACTCAAACATGGGCTCAACCACATCGACCATATCGGGGTATAAATCGCAAAGTTCTGAAGTGTTGTATTCCATGATTGTGTTCCTGACGTTGCTATAGCAGTGACTGGCAGTATACCTGCTATCCGGCAAGGACAAAAGTAAGCCCGACAGAGGTAACGAAACCCTTGAATTATAGAATAAAAACCCGTTTAATCTAACTAACTATAATAATAATAAAGTGAATCGCTATTTTCATGCCGCAGCTTGACCTAATGACAAGTCTGGCAATAGAGACCTTTGCGCACGCCATACAAGCCGTTTTTCTTATCGGTTTCGCGTCGCTGCTTATGTATTATCACCGTTATTATCGACGTGACTACTTAAGTTACTGGTCTTTTGCCTGCTTTGCCTTTGGCCCCAGTGAGTTAATTCGCGCTTTCCTTGCAGGCAGCGCAATGGTTGCACCCGAGTCGGCGCTTAACTGGTCCGGCGGCTTACAAGGAATTGCCTTAACCTTCCAGTACCTGGCAATTTGCTTTATTGCTTTGGGGGCGTCCTGTGCCGCCTTTAACAGCAAACCACAAAAATACTGGCAGTATATTGCTTACGCCGTTTCACTCATTGGTGGGGTTATCTCCTACTTCTGGCTGGAGCCAACTATCAGCTCTGTCGGCAGCACCCCCAATGCCGGGTTTATGCGCTTTTTAGTCACAGGCTTAGCGCTTATTGCTATCGGCTTTTTCATGTGGCGTAGGCTAGGCGCAGGTATCGGCCCCAAGTTAGTATCAGGTGGTTTTCTGAGTATTGGCATTAAAAACTTTCTGGTGCTGGCCGGAATGTTCTCGTTGTCAGCCAACGCCATCGACTGGGTTTTAAGCTTCCAGGCTCTGTTAACGGTTATTATCATTGCCGTTGTTATTGTTGGCGTCATTATTTGGCTGCTGGAGTCAGAGCGCAATACCGCAGTGCGCGCTATTCAACGCGCCGAATATCTTCACACTCATGACGCTCTGACAGGGGTTTCTAACCGCGATCAACTGGTCAGTAAAATTCCGTTGTTTATTGAATATTGCCGTAGCAACAATCGCCACTTAACCATGATGCTAATTGGTGTCAGCCGTTTTAAAGTGGTGAACGAAAATATCGGTATTCGCGGCGGTGACCAGGTTCTCAAGGAAATAGCCAGACGCCTGCAAAATTTTACAAAGCAACCTCTGACCGTTTCGCGTATCAGCGGTGACGTTTTTGCTATTGCTTTTGACCATTTAAAAAACCGAAGCCTGATACAAGACTTAGCCACAGAACTTCAGGAAGCATTGACCCTGCCCATTGATATTGGTGAGAAAACCGTAAATATTGCAGTAGGCATTGGTATTTCGCGCTACCCTCAGCACGGCAGCCGATCGGAAGTCTTGCTCAATAAAGCAACCATAGGTTTAACTCAGGCCAAGCAGTCGCACCAGCCCACCATAACCTTTTATGAGCGCGGCATGGACGAAATGTACTCCTATCTGGTTGATATGGAGCCAGTGCTTCGTAAGGCAATGCAAGAAAATGAATTCACTTTATACCTTCAGCCTCAGTTCGACTTCGACCATCAACAGCTTTGTGGGTTTGAAGCACTCATACGCTGGCAACATCCCGAACGGGGCTTGCTGAGTCCGGCAGAGTTCCTGCCTTACATAGAACAACTCGGCCTTTCCACCGATTTAGATGACTGGGTGCTGAATCAGGCCGCTGCGATTCTTAGCTCCTGGCAACAAAAGTTTGGCGTATGCTGGCCAATTGCGGTAAACCTCTCTGCACCTCAGTTTCAGCATTTCCAGTTGATTGAAAAAATGCAGCGGCTGCAGGAAGACTACGGTATATCGCCGGAATGGCTGGAATTAGAAATTACCGAAAATGTCGCTATGTCTGACTTGCATAATGGCATGAGTGTCATTCAACGTTTGCGGGAGATGGGCTTTGGTATATCCATCGACGACTTTGGTACAGGACATTCTTCTCTGGCTTATTTACGGTCCTTGCCTATTAACAAAATTAAAATTGACCGAAGTTTCATCAGCGAACTTCAGCAAAATGATAACGACGCGACCATTTTAAAAGCCATGATCCGCTTATCTCATGGTTTGGGGAAACGCGTTATTGCTGAAGGCATCGAGACCGAAGAACAGCAGGATATGTTGCAGAAACTGGGTTGTGACATGATGCAGGGCTATTTCTATTCGCCGCCAATGCGCCTGCAATTCGCCGAACAATTTATTGAACGTCAAATTCAGAGCAATAAAAAGCCGCTGCCTCCCGGGGAGTTTGCAACGGCTTTTTAACGGTAATGTATTACAGGATGAAGCGACTTAAGTCTTCGTCCTGCGACAACTCACCAACATGTTCGTTGACGTAATCTGCGTCTACGGTCAACTTCTCACCGTTGTGGTCTGTTGCATGGAAGGAAATTTCTTCCATCAAGCGCTCAAGCACGGTGTGCAGCCGGCGGGCTCCGATATTCTCGGTCGTCTCATTCACATGGAATGCAACTTCAGCTATGCGCTGAATGCCCTCTTCGGTAAAGTTAACCTCCACGCCTTCCGTGTTCAGTAACGCATGGTATTGCGTCGTCAGTGAAGCACTAGGCTCTGTCAGAATGCGAACAAAGTCGCCGCTGGTCAGCGCTTCCAGTTCTACCCGAATCGGCAAACGACCCTGAAGCTCCGGAATAAGATCCGATGGTTTACTCATCTGGAATGCACCAGAGGCAATGAACAGAATATGGTCGGTCTTTATCATGCCATGCTTGGTGTTCACCGTTGTACCTTCAACCAAAGGCAGCAGGTCACGCTGCACACCTTCGCGTGAAACATCCGGTCCGCTGGTATCACCGCGCTTACAAATCTTGTCAATTTCATCTAAAAAGACAATGCCGTTTTGCTCAACCGATTCAATCGCTGCTTCTTTGACTTCATCTGGGTTCAGCAGTTTCGCCGCTTCTTCTTCGACCAGTTGTTTGTAGGCGTCTTTGATACGCATCTTACGGGCTTTGGTTTTATCGTTGCCCATGTTCTGGAACATATTCTGCAGTTGCGACGTCATTTCTTCCATGCCCGGCGGCGCCATAATTTCAACACCCATTTGTGGCATGGCTAAATCAATTTCAATTTCTTTGTCGTCTAACTGGCCTTCGCGCAGCTTCTTACGGAATACCTGACGTGTGCCGCGCTGATCATCGTTTTCAGGTGTTTCTTCCTGTTGTTGAGCCCAACCGGAGGACGACTTCTTCGCCGGAGGCAACAGTACATCCAGAATACGCTCTTCCGCCGCTTCTTCAGCGCGGTAACGTACCTTTTGCATCATCTCTTCACGAGTTTGCTTCACTGCTACATCGGTCAAGTCCTTAACAATAGACTCTATTTCTTTACCCACATAGCCAACTTCAGTGAACTTAGTGGCTTCTACTTTAATGAACGGTGCCTTTGCCAATTTTGCCAGGCGACGGGCTATTTCCGTTTTACCAACACCCGTTGGGCCAATCATTAAGATATTCTTTGGCGTCACTTCCTGACGCAGTTCATCGTCCAGCTGCATACGGCGCCAGCGATTACGCAAAGCAACGGCAACAGCGCGTTTGGCTTTATCCTGGCCAATAATGTGTCGGTTTAATTCGTCAACAATTTCTCTTGGGGTCATCTCAGACATCTTATTCTTTCCCCTGCTTTGTTTTGTCTTCAGCAATAGACTCTTCTTCTTCAATGGTCTGATTGCCGTTGGTGTATACGCAAATATCACCCGCAATAGTTAATGCTTTTTGCACAATGTCGCGGGCATTCAAGTCGGTGTTTTCCAGCAACGCTCTCGCCGCTGACTGAGCAAAAGGACCACCCGAGCCAATAGCTATAAGGTCATTCTCAGGCTGAACAACGTCGCCGTTACCCGTGATGATTAATGAGGTTTCTTTATCAGCCACTGCCAACAGAGCTTCTAACCGACGCAGCGCCCGGTCAGTACGCCAGTCTTTTGCCAGTTCCACAGCAGCACGCATCAGGTTGCCCTGATGTTGCTCAAGTTTGGATTCAAAGCGTTCGAACAGTGTGAAAGCGTCAGCGGTTCCGCCGGCAAAACCTGCCAGCACTTTGTCGTGGTAAAGGCGACGCACTTTACGTGCATTGCCTTTCATTACGGTATTACCTAAGGAAACCTGGCCGTCTCCGCCAATTACAACTTTATCGCCGCGGCGAACAGATACGATAGTAGTCAAATCAAGACCCTCTTTTTTGTCTTTGTGACATCAATGACAAGTATTTGAGGGTCTATATCGTGTTTTTCAATGGTGGGTATGGATTAATCGATGTTCCAGTTCCAAATTGCGCAACCAAACACCTGATTCCGCTGCAGTTTATGGCGATCACGTTCGGCGTCACGTTTTGTTTCATAAGGACCTAAAATAACCCGGTACCAAAGACCATTACTGCCGTCCGTTGCTCTAACCTGAGATTCCAGACCAGCCATAGCAATTTGCGCACGCAGCCTTTCTGCGTCAGCCTGCTGACGAAAAGAGCCACATTGCATAAGCTTAGGTGGACCCACTTCGCGTTCGGGTACATCCACTTCCACTTCTTTGCTTTCCAGCTCTTCAATATAACGCCAGCGTTCGGCCGACTTTTCCGGCAACAGGTCGGCGGGTGGCTGCTGCACATGCGGCTGCTCAACTTCCTCTGACTTGCCGCTAATTTGCACCAAAATATAAGTGAATAAAGCGATTAAGCCAATGGCAATAATAACCACGAACCAAGGGACAGCTTTACGTTCACCAACGGGTTTTGCGCCACGTTGCTGCTTTTTATTGCTTCCCTTTTTCTTAGCCGGCTCACGTTTCGGCGATTTTGGCTTACGATTCGCGTAATCCATAATGCGTTACATCTTCTCCAGGGTTGGAATGCCCAGTAAATCCAGACCTTGCTTGAGCACGTTAGCCGTTAACATCGACAACTTAAGGCGGCTGTTACGAAGGGCTTCATCTTCCTGATTCAAAATAGGGCAGGCTTCATAAAAACTGGAAAAACGCCCGGCCAGATCAAACAGATAGCCGCATAAGAAGTGCGGCATGGCTTTATCCTGAACCTGATGCAGCACTTCATTAAAACGCACCAGCTGGTTCGCAAGCGCCAGCTCACGCTCGTCATTAAGAATAATGTCTGCATCACGGTCAAAAGCGGTATCGCCGAGTCGGTCAAAAATGCTGTTCACACGGGTGTAAGCATAAAGCAGGTAAGGCGCTGTATTACCTTCAAAGGTCAGCATGTGGTTCCAGTCAAAAATGTAGTCACTGGTGCGGTTTTTCGACAAGTCGGCATACTTCACCGAACTAATACCCACCACTTCAGCAACGCGTTTCTGCTGCTCGTCTGTTAAGTCAGTCGTTTTCTGCTGAAGCAACTCGAGTGCGCGGCGTTCGGCTTCATCTAATAAATCAGCCAGTTTAGTCACACCCCCGTCACGGCTTTTGTAAGGTTTTCCGTCTTTGCCCATCACCGTACCAAAACCGTAATGGTCCAGCTGTATCTCACCCTCAACAAAGCCTGCTTTACGCGCCAGGGTAAAAATTTGGTCAAAATGCAGTGCCTGACGGGCATCAACAAAGTACATCAGGTGCTCACCACCTAATACTTTCTGACGGTATTCAATGGCGGCTAAATCGGTGGTCGCATACAGATAACCACCGCCTTTTTTCTGCACAATAATTGGCAGCGGTTCGCCTTCTTTACCTTTGTACTCTTCCAGGAACACGCACTGCGCGCCCTGATCTTCGGTCAGCAAGCCTTTTTCACGCAGGTGTTCAATAACGCCCGGCAGCTTGTCGTTGTAGGCACTTTCTGCCATCACGTCATCACGGGTCAGCTTAACGCCCAGGCGATCATACACTTCCTGGCAATGGCTGAGTGATACATCAATAAACTGGTTCCACAGCTTCAGGCAGTACTCGTCACCGGACTGCAGTTTTACTACCAACTGTCGTGCACGGTCAGCGAACTCTTCGCTGTCGTCAAAACGCTGCTTGGCTGCTTTATAAAAGGTTTCCAGGTTGCTCAGTTCATATTCTGCCGACTGGTTATCCAGCGCTTCCATGTAAGCCAAAAGCATACCGAACTGTGTACCCCAGTCGCCCACGTGATTTTGGCGAACCACTTTATGACCTAAAAACTCGCACACGCGGGACACGGCATCACCAATAATGGCAGAACGTAAATGGCCGACGTGCATTTCTTTCGCCAGGTTAGGCGACGAGTAATCAATGACAATGGTTTTGCTTTGGTCAGCAACATCGATATTCAGGCGGTCACTGTTCAGCATCGCCGTTAACTGATCTTTCAGCTGGTCCTGCGAAATAGTGAAATTAATAAAGCCCGGTCCGGCAATATCCATTTTCGACAGCAGAGAGTTCTCCGGGACCGCATCAACAATGGCTTCAGCCAACTGACGCGGGTTCGACTTTGCAGGCTTTGCCAACATAAGTGCCAGGTTCGTCGCAAAGTCACCGTGCGATTTGTCGCGAGGGCGATCCAACTGAATCTTTACTGGGTGATCCGCAGGGATTTTCCCCTGTGCTTTAAGTTGACCAATGGCTTCGGCCAGTAACTGTTCAAGTTGTTCTTTCATTAATGCGACTACCTGTATGAAAAATCGAAGAGGAAATTCAAAGCGCTTAGTTTAATCGCTACGCCCGATAAAAAAAACCGCTTAGTTGTTAATCAGCTGAAGTCTTGCGGATCGATATCCAGCGACCAGCGTACTTTTTTCAATAACGGCAAGGCGTTAATCTGCGGCAGCAAGTGCTCAATTAACTGAAAACGTAGTTTCCGTGACTGACAATGTAACAGCAATTGATAGCGGTAACGACCAGCTTTACGCTCCATTAAGGCAGGCATTGGCCCCAGTAAAAACGCACCATCAACCTGCGGCATCAACTGCTGAATTTGGGTCATGGCCTGCACCACAGAGTCTCTGTCTGTCGCCTCAGCCCTGAACAGAGCTAAATAAGAAAACGGCGGCAGCTCACTTTGCTGGCGTTCGGCTAAAGCCGTCAACGCGAAATGCGAATAGCCGTTGTTGAGCAAATCCTGAATTAAGTCATGTTCCGGATGATGGGTTTGCAGCACCACTTTACCGGCTTTGTGCTCACGCCCGGCGCGCCCGGCCACCTGAGTATAAAGCTGCCCTAGACGCTCTGCTGCCCGAAAGTCAGCGCTGTAGAGCGCGCCGTCAACATCCAGCAGCGCCACTAAAGTCACATTAGGAAAGTGATGGCCTTTTGCCAGCATCTGCGTGCCGACCAGCAAGGGATATTCATTATTTGTGGCTTTTTGCAGGTAGTCGTCTAACTGGCCTTTGCGACGGGTTGAGTCCCGGTCAATGCGCAGTACCCCGCGGCCGGGAAACATCTCTTTCAGACTATGCTCGAGCTGCTCAGTGCCCACACCATGAGAAATCATCTGCGGCGACCCGCAGGAACCGCATTGACGCGGTATCCGCTGCTGACTCCCGCAATGGTGGCACTGCAGTTGTTGATGGGTTTTATGTACTGTGTAATAAGCGTCGCAACGATGACATTGCGCCAGCCAGCCGCACTCATGACACATTAATGCCGGCGCAAACCCACGGCGATTGAGAAACAGCAGCACCTGGTTGCCCCGCTCAATTTCTACCTGAATTTGTTCCTGCAGTATTTTAGAAATACCGGCTTTTATCGGCTGCTGCTTCAGGTCAATAAGCTCGTGTTTAACCATTTGCGCGCCACCAGCGCGCTGCCCCAGTTTAAGCCAGTGAAAACGCTTGCTGACCGCGTTATTCAAAGTTTCCAGCGAGGCAGTTGCACTGCCTAATACCAGCGGTATGTTCAGCAACGCCGCCCGTTTTATAGCAATGTCCCGGGCATGGTAGCGGAATCCGTCCTGTTGTTTGTAGGACAAGTCATGTTCTTCATCGACCACAATAAGCCCCAGCTTCTGGCAAGGCGTAAACACCGCCGAACGGGTACCGATAATAATCGCTGCATGCCCGTGCTTAGCATCCAGCCAGGTATTAAGTCGCTCTCTGTCGCTCATACCGGAGTGCAGCATGACCACCGGCGCGTCAAAGCGTTCTTTAAAGCGCTGCAGGGTTTGCGGGGTGAGGCCAATTTCAGGCACCAACACTAAAACCTGTTCACCGCGTTCCAGCACCGGTTGCATAGCCTGTAAGTAGACTTCGGTTTTACCACTGCCGGTAACGCCTTCCAGCAATAGCGTACTGTGCTTCTGTTGCTGGTTAATGGTTGAAACCGCTACTGCCTGCTCGGTATTTAACTCGTGACCCTGTTCTCTTAATACCGATGGCTTCTGCTGCCAGCTTTGTGGCTTTGCCGGTGCCTGCTCACGCACCTCAATCCAGCCTTTATCCTGCAGGGTACGAAGCACGGCCGAGGTCACACCTATGTCGGTTAAGTCGCTGCGCCTGAGCGGCTTATGTTTCAGCGCCGCCAGCACTTGCTGTTGTCGCGCCGCCCCTTTCAAGTCGTTAATAGACTGAGCAAGGCCTAAGTCAGTCAACACATAAAAAGTTTCAGTCAGATATTCCGGCGCATCGCCTTTACGCAACAAAACCGGCAGGCTATTGGCAGCAACATCCCCCAACGAGTGGTGGTAATAATCGGAAGACCAACGAACCAGCTGCCAAATATCATCCGGCCACAGTCGTTGCTCATCCAAAACCGCAGCAACCGACTTCAGCTCAAAGCCTGGCGGCTCGTCATTGGCTTCAGCAACCACATAACCGACTAACTGACGCTGACCAAATGGCACGCGCACGCGCACTCCCTGCGGCAGCGGCTCAGCACTTTTGCACAGATAATCATAGGTTTGTCGAAGAGGTAACGGCAGAGCGACTTTATAACGTCGTTCATTGCCGATGTTGGCTTGCTTCATGGCTCTATTCTGGAACGCTACCGCGCAGAATACAAGGCAGCAGATTCTGCTTGATCACAGGCTCAGGATCACATAAAATGCGCGGCTCTTAATTCATTGATGTTTTTTTGCGCATGGTGTTCGGCTTTGGATCGAATGGCGATGCGGCCCATAACTGAGGTAACCCCATGAAACAAGGTATTCATCCTAAGTACGAGACTTTAAAAGTCAGCTGTTCTTGCGGTCACACGTTCGAAACGCGTTCAACCCGCTCAGAAGATCTTCACCTGGACGTATGTTCAGAGTGCCACCCGTTCTACACTGGTAAGCAGCGTGTAATGGACACTGGTGGTCGTGTTGACAAATTTAAGAAGCGTTTTGGTGCTCTGGGCAAGAAATAAGCCTAAGAAAACTTATAGAAAACGCTGCTTAACAGCAGATTTTAAGAAAAAGGCGCTAAACAGCGCCTTTTTTTGTGCCTGTTTCGCTAAGCGGCCTATTGTTAAAGAAAAGTTAACTGGTGTACTTTTGAACACATTGGAAATTTCATTCACCTCATTACCCTCAAAGGCGGAGGTAAGATTTGTTTATTAGCACAAAAGCGATAGACTGATCGGCATTCTGATCACCAGACTCAGGTATCACCGCATGACAGACTTTCGCCAACAGGCACTGGATTACCATCAATACCCGACCCCGGGTAAAATTTCCGTTGAACTCACCACCCCTGCTGAAACCAGTAAAGACTTAGCGCTGGCCTACAGCCCGGGCGTAGCAGAGCCGGTTAGGGAAATCGCACAAGACCCGGACAACGCCTACAAGTACACGGCTAAAGGCAACATGGTTGCTGTTATTACCAACGGTACGGCTATTCTCGGTCTGGGCAATTTGGGGCCACTAGCGTCAAAACCGGTGATGGAAGGTAAAGCACTTTTGTTCAAACGCTTCGCCGGGCTGGATTCCATTGATATTGAAGTCAGTCACCGTACCACACAGGACTTTATCAATACGGTTGCCAACATTGCTGATACCTTTGGCGGTATTAACTTAGAAGACATTAAAGCGCCTGAGTGTTTTGAAATTGAGCAGGCCTTAATAGAACGCTGCAATGTACCGGTATTCCATGACGACCAACACGGTACTGCCATTGTTACCGCAGCCGGTATGCTTAACGCGCTGGAAATTCAGGGCAAAAAACTGGCCGAGTCACGCATTGTTTGTCTCGGTGCCGGCGCAGCAGCAATTGCCTGTATGGAGCTTCTGATTAAATGCGGTGCACAGCGCGAACACATTTACATGCTCGATTCTAAAGGCGTTATTCACACCCGCCGTGACGACTTAAACGAATACAAGCAACTGTTTGCTAACAATACCGATAAGCGCACGCTAAAAGATGTTATTGAGGGTGCTGATATCTTTGTTGGCGTTTCAGGCCCAGACCTGCTCAGCCCGGAAGAGCTGAAGCTAATGGCACCTAACCCGGTTATTTTTGCCTGCTCAAACCCTGATCCGGAAATTAAACCGGAAGTTGCTATGGCAGCACGGGACGACTTAATTATGGGAACTGGCCGTTCGGACTATCCGAACCAGGTGAACAATGTACTCTGTTTTCCCTTTATGTTCCGCGGAGCATTAGATGTGCGGGCAACAGCCATTAACGATGAAATGAAGGTGGCAGCGGTAGAGGCCATTCGTCAGCTGGCGAAAGAGCCCGTGCCCGATTCCGTGCTAAAAGCAGCCGATGTCAAAGAATTAAACTTCGGCCGCAACTACATT
>TARA_R100000781_G_scaffold560_1_pt1 | contig 22653 bp, 33 predicted proteins | sample TARA_R100000781 | Tara Oceans TARA_R100000781 (sample SAMEA2623385) | marine metagenome | biome: marine biome (ENVO:00000447); feature: deep chlorophyll maximum layer (ENVO:xxxxxxxx); material: "saline water (ENVO:00002010), including plankton (ENVO:xxxxxxxx)" | depth 60 m | reverse complement strand
CCAATCTCTTTCAACTGGTAATTTAAGTGGACCTCGTAAGGCTTTAATTTCATCAATCATGAAATAGCCAAACTCTTTAGCAAATCCGTCGACTAATCCCCAACACATACCATTTTCAGGGTTGTATTCGGCGACGTACCAAGTAAAGTTAGCATCTGGTGTAAACCATTTAACAATAGCTTGGGGCTCCTTTTTGGTTTTAATTGAATGACCGAGAGGAGGTAACTTCTTAAGAAGTTCTTTTGTAAGTAAGTTCATAGCGGGTTGAACATAAAATAAAGTACATATTTATTATGCACTGACTTTCAATAACTGTAAATAGCTATGCTAAGAATACTACGATTGCAACGCATTAGAGCTATTGACAGCTATTACTTATAAATACGGCGTATAATATATATATAACCCGCAAGTTATTCTAATGAATTTAAACCAAGAACAAATTCAATACGTCATCAATCTTTTACAAGTTGATGCTCAACAAGTTTTAAATTTTAAACTTGATCGTCTACAAAAAAATGCAGACACTACAAAACAAGATGAATTTTTAAAATTCAACAAAACAATCAATGATGAATTTGATTACTTATTAAACGACATCAAGAGAAACGGTTTTTAATCGTTTCTTTTTTATTTTTATAAACATTTAAAAAAAACAATGACACAAACTAAAGAAAAAACAATTACTGTTTCAAAACTTCAACATAGACAAAACCAAAGAAGTGGTTTTATTTCTTATTGTTGTGAGCTTCGTGTAGGTAGAACTTGCTACGCTGCTGTTGAACAAGAAGGAAATGGTGGTGACGAAAGAGTTGATTGGAACTCTACAGAAAACTATTTATTTATTCATCATTGGATTTTAAATACTCAAAAAGAGTTTTATAGAAATATGGAATATGAATCTTTAGATTTTTTACCTAAAGAAATAAGAAACAAAAAAGTTTTAGAATTTGTTGAACTATTTTCTGAAGGTGGTAAATGGGATAAAGCAGCAAAAAGAAAACCAAAAAGTTGGAAAGAAGCTAGAGAAATTCAAGAAAAACTAGGTTTCTTTGATGACATGGTTGGTACATGGACAACTGTTTATGTAGAAAACAAATTAGCTGATAGGTACTATTAAATGTCTAAATTAACTTTTTCTATCAATCTTGATAACGATATGTTTTATGAAGATGCTGCACCTGAAATTAGCAGAATCTTTCAAGACTTATCAAACTTTGCTAAAGAAACCACTTTAACAAAAAAAGATTTGCCACTATCTAAACCATTAAAAGACACTAATGGAAACAAAGTTGGCTACTTAAAAATTACTAAATAAAAATCATGAAAGCAGGACACTACTTAAATCGTGCTGAAAAAGCATACGAAATTCTAAACAAATTCCACACTAAAATGTTTGAATTAGGTGGAGAAGAATCTGAACATTGGTGTGATGAATTAAACCATTGGGAAAGAGTTTTAAGACAAGCAATTGAATGGGGCAAAGATTCTGAAGAATTTCAAATTCTTGAAAAACAAGACAGAAAAATTCATTCATGTAATTACTATTTGAAAGATTATCAAAATCAAATAAATTATTTAAAAACTTTAATTAAAAAAACTAAACAACAAAAAGTTGATTTACTTAAAGAAAAAGAAGATTTATTGGTTGAATTTAATGTTGACCATAAAAACATAGAGAAAAGATTAAGTCAATCTTATCCTGAATTTACATAAATAAATCTGCTATTCTAAGTTTAGTCGAATCCTTTTTGGATAAAATACCTTCTCTATTGCAAAGCTATTGAAGGGAAAGACTAACTTTTGCGGGTTGGGGTCTGTTCGGCTATTCTTTACTTAAAATTAAAATTTGTGCTCCAGGTTCTTCATGTTCAGTGACGAACCTTTTTTTTGCATTTAACTGCACAACGGTGGCATCATCTGAAATAGCTGTCATGCTTAGTGAATCAAAACATGCTCTAACTAATTTATCAAGATCACCTCTGTTCTTTGTAATTACATGCTTTGGTGCATCTTCTCTTAGTTCACCACTAGATAAAAAATGATACTGAGGCCTTGATAAACGAAAACAAATGTGGACTTCACAAGGTCCAGTTATCATTTCTTTATTAGCTTTTTTGATTTCTTTTTTTATTAAAACCCGCCATGACTTCAATCTTTTACAACTTTCAATCATTCGACCCTTTCCCAAGTAGACTTTACTTCCTTGCGGAGCTGGATCTAGCCCTTTGACATCAATATAAATTTTTTGAACCATGAGTTTTATACCAGAAAAAACGCCCTTTGTATCATTACCAACAGCTTTAAAAGGTAGAATTGATCCTTATGAATTAGCTGTTTTATGGGTTTTACAAAGTTACTATCCTAATATATGGCCTTCTTATTCAACTATCGCTAAAGATGCAAAAATTGGTCGCAATAAAGTTGTTAAAGTAATTAAATCTTTATGCGAAAAAGGTTGGTTAGAAAAAATTGGTAGAGTTGAAGATGGCCTTCAATCAACAAATGCTTATAGAGTTACAGTATGGCATGAATTAAAAGTTGAACCACCAAACAGGCAGTCTCTCACAAATACCACCACCCACCCAGAACTTCAAAACCCTAGTAAACAACCGCAGTATTTCTCAGATACTAGTATTTCTAAGATACCACCCCAGTCTTTCTCAGATACTAGGGGTAGTATTCGAGAGATACACGAACTAAAACAAGATAAACTAAAACAAATAACTAAAACAAATAATATATATACTGATGAATTTAATGATTTTTGGAATCAATATCAAAAAATAAAAAAAAGAGCCAGTGGTCAATCTAAAAAACTTACTTTTCAGCATTACAATAAACTTTCAAAAAAAATACAAAGTCAGTTAAAACCTGCTTTATTAAGAGCTATAGCTGACCAAAATAAAATTGAAAAAGATGGTGGTTTTGTTACCTGTTTTCCAAATGCTTTTAAATGGTTACGTGATGGCTACTATGAAGTATTTCTTTGTGTACAAGAACAAAAAAGCAAGTTAAAATTAGAATCCAGGAACAAAAATGTTCCATTTTAAATCCCGCATTATGTTTAATCCTACAAAAACACATCAAACTCTTTCTGATGTTCAAAAAACAAGTACAAAAAAACTATTAAATTACCTTAAACAAGGAATCGCAGATATTGAAACCGAAGATATTATTCATAAAGAAATTTATGAAATTAGAGAAAACTATTAATTTACAATGACTTTTTTTAAAAGATCAGCTACTGATCGAGATTTAACTTTTCGAGTTCCAGATTACAATTGTTTTGCCTGCAATGATTCTGGAATTGTTCATAATTCTGATGGATATTTATCTAATGAATTACCTGGTTACGATCAAAATTATGATTTAGCTATTATTTGTTGGTGTCAAGCTGCTTATCCTCAACAAGCAGATGATGGTTTAAGAGTAAAATCTGGCTTTCGTGATGAATCTTCATCTATATGTAACAATGTTGGTGTAGATATACCAAAAGATAAAACTAGATTAATTCATACTTTAAGAAAAGAAAGTTGGGAAGCTAGTTGTAAAGAATTAAATAAAATTAGACAAGAAAATTTAAAAGGAAATAAAATGGAACTTCCTAGTTATATTCTTAAAATTAAAGAACAGTTAAACAACTCAAAAGGTATTTTTAATGACATCAGAAAGACAGAAACCAGTGATTAAATCTTTAAAAAAATTATTGTTTAAAGCTGAAGTAATAGCAGCAGCTATTCGTGATAATGCTATAGAAGAAAAGATGCCAATTGAAAAAGACTTGATATTATCAGTTCATAACCAATTAAAATCAATAGACAAATCTTTAGATTATGCAGGAAAAATCGGAAAACACGATCTCAATCCAGGAATTAAATCAAGATCCGAACAATGCTCGATTGAGAACTGATCGATCAGCAAAATTAATTTCTGAATCTTTAGAAAAATTTGGTACTGGTAGATCAATTGTTATTGATGAAAATAATACAATTATTGCTGGAAATGGAACTATTGAAGGTGCAAAGGCTGCCGGAGTAAAAAATGTAAAAGTTATAGAAACTAATGGTGATGAAATTATTGCTGTAAAAAGAACTAATTTAACTAAAGATCAAAAAGTTGGTTTAGCTATTGCAGATAATAGGTCATCTGATTTATCGGAGTGGGATAGAGAAGTTCTTGAAGAACTGACTATGGATTATGATTTGAAGCCTTTTTTTGATGATGATGATTTATCACAATTATTAGGTGACGGTGAAATAAAAGATTTTGAAGGTTCACGAGAACACGGTGAAGCAGAATTTAATGAATTTGATAATACTTGCCCTCGCTGTGGATTTGAATTTAATAATAAAAAATGATTGAAAAAAAACTTGGTGCTTGGCAACTATCTGATTTAAAAGATATTAAAAAAAATAATTTAAATGTTTTTAGTTGTTTCCACTGCGGTGGTGGTTCTTCAATGGGCTATAAACTTGCAGGCTTTAATGTTTTAGGTGGTGTTGAAATTGATAAAGAAATGATGGCTATTTATAGAGCTAACCATAAACCTAAATATAGTTATTTAATGGGAGTCCAGGAATTTAATAAATTAAACGAAATACCTGAAGAATTAAAAAATTTAGATATATTAGATGGTTCACCGCCTTGTTCAACTTTTAGTATGGCAGGCAAGCGTGAAAAAAAATGGGGTACTGAATATCAATTTCGTGAAGGTCAAAAATATCAAAGACTTGATGACTTATTTTTTCATTTCATTCAAACAGCTAAACTTTTACAACCTAAAGTAGTTATTGCTGAAAATGTAAAAGGTTTAATTGCTGGAAATGCTCGTGGCTATGTAAAAGAAATATTTAGAGATTTTAAAAAAGCTGGTTATGAAACTCAATTATTTTTATTTAATGCCGCAAAAATGGGTGTACCGCAGGCAAGAGAAAGAACTTTTTTTATTGCACGCCGATCTGATTTAAATTTAAAACCTTTTAAACCTGTATTTAATGAAAAACCAATTTCAGTTGCAGAAGCGTGTAAAACAATAAAAGCTAATACAGAAGAAAAATTAATAAGTGATAAATTAAAAGAACTTTGGTATAAAGTAAAACCTGGTAAATCTTTTTCAACTGTTCACCCAAAAGGACATTGTTTTAACATGAGTACTGTTAATCCTCGATTACCTTCGCGTACTGTAACTGCAACTCAAGGATTAGTTTATTGGAAAAAACCTAGATATTTAAACTCTTATGAAATAAAAAGAATACAAACTTTTCCGGAAGATTTTAACTTTTTAAATACTGATCCATGCTATGTAATGGGTATGAGTGTTCCCCCTTTTATGACTCAGCGTGTAGCATTAGAAATATACAAACATTGGTTTCAAAAGGATAATTAATTAATGGCAGCTGCTGAATCAAGCAAAATTGAGATAGATGTCAGAGTACAAAAGCTTTCTCGTATCATTGCGCGAGGTGGTAGAAGGTCTGATTGTCTACGATACGCTAGGGAAAATTGGGGGGTGTCTGAAGCTACAGTTGATAATTATTTAAAAAAAGCTAGAGATGAAATTAAAAAAGATTGGGATATTGAAAGACCACAAATGATTGCTGATTTATTAGCTCAATGTTCAACCTTACAAATGGAAGCAAGAAATGCAGGTCAATTTAATATTGCTCTTGGAGCTATAAATACAGCAGCTAAATTAGCTGATCTTTGCTCGTGAGTTTTTTAGATACTTTAAAACAAGGTCATGTATTAAGCGGAAATGGTTTATATGAAATTCCTTCTGCAAATGAAGTTATAACTAAAATTCGAAATAATTTATTACCGCATCAAGAAAAATTTTGTGAAGATACAGAACATAGAAAATTAGCTTTAGTTTGTGGTTTTGGTGCGGGTAAAACTTATGCTTTAGTTTCAAAATCTTTTATGCTTGCAGCTATGAATGTTGGACATATTTCTGCAGTTTTTGAACCTACATCACCAATGCTCCGTGATATTTTAATGAGAACTATGAATGATTTACTTGAAGAATGGCAAATACCATATACTTTTCGAGCTAGTCCTTTACCTGAATATGTTTTATCTTTTCAAGAAGGAACCCATACAATATTATTAAGAACTATTCTTACTTATCAACGATTACGCGGACAAAACTTATGTGCAGTTGGATTTGATGAAGCTGATACTGTACCAAAAAGAGACGCGGAGCAAGCTATGAATATGGCTTTAGCCAGATTGAGGTCGGGTAATATTCAACAATTTTATGCAACAACAACTCCTGAGGGTCATTCATGGGCGTTTGAAACATTTGAAAAAAACGCCAAAGAAGATACAAGATTAATAAAAGCAAAAACAAGCGATAATCCATATTTACCTGAGGGTTTTATTGATTCTTTATTAGAAAACTATCCGCCGCAACTAATCCAGGCATATTTGAATGGAAACTTTACCAACCTCACTACAGGAGCCGTCTATTCTAGATTTGATCGAAGTAAGCATGTAATTGATAAATTACCTTTTCCTATTGAAAACGAAATTATTAAAATTGGAATTGATTTTAACGTTATGAATTGCAATGCAGTCGTTTGTGTTACTACCGGAGATAAATTAATTGTTATTGATGAAATTACAAAACAAGTTGACACTGATGCTCTGGCAAGAGAAATAGTTAGACGTTATGGTAGAAATAAGATTTTAGTTTATCCAGATGCTAGTGGTGCCAATAGATCAACAATCAACGCAAGCAAAACTGATATTGCTATTTTGCAAAGTTATGGATTCACAAGTATGGCGCTCCGAAGCAACCCACCAATTAAAGACCGAGTTCAAACCTTACAAGCACTCCTGGAAAACTCAAAAGGACGGGTGCGAATGGCGGTTTATGCCAGTTGCCGACGCTTAATTGAATGTTTAGAATTACAAAGTTATGATGAAAAAACAGGTGATCCAGATAAACAAAACGGATATGACCACCTTAATGACGCTTTGGGTTATTTGTGCTACAGAGAGTTTAATATGATTTATAGTAAAGCAGGAAATAAAACAGGCATTAGAATTTATTAAAGACCTGATATTATTAAAATAAAACAATGTATAGTTCTTTTTTCACAAATAAAATAGATAATTTTGAAATACAGGTTACGGAAGTACAACAGCAAAATCAAGCATGGCGAAATATGCAAAGTCATTGGGGACTTATTGAAGATTTAGTTGAGGGAACTAGTAAAATAAGAGGTAAAGCAAGAATTTATTTAAAACAAGAGCCAAGAGAAGAAGATGAAAGTTATGATGTTCGTTTAAGTAGATCAGTTTGTCCACCATATTATGTAAGAATGGAAAGAATGTTGGCTGGTATGCTTACGCGTAAACCAGTTAGATTAATTGATGTACCTGAAAGAATTGAAGAACAATTATTTGATGTTGACTTAGAAGGAAATAATTTAACTAATTTTATTTATAATATTTCTCGATTATGTATTCGTTATGGTCATATTGGTGTATTAGTTGATGCACCATCAAGTGGTGGTAGACCTTATTGGATTCCATACACTCCACGAGACATTATCGGTTGGCGAACAGAAATTGAAAATGGCATGAGAAAATTAACACAATTAAGATTAACTGAAAGAATAGTAAAACCAAAAGGAACCTATGGTGAAGAAACAATTGAGCAAATAAGAGTTCTTGAACCTGGAGCATTTCAAATTTTTCAACGTGATAAAGATGGGGATTTTAAACAAGTAGAAGAAGGAACTACAAGTTTAGACTTCATTCCTTTTTCAATTGCTTATTCAAATAAAGTTGGAATATATGAATCAAGACCTCCGTTAGAAGATATTGCTGAATTAAACATCAAAAGTTATCAAATTCAAAGCGATTATGATAATCAATTACATATAAGCGCAGTTCCAATGCTTGCTTTTTTTGGATTTCCAGCTGCAGCTGAAGAAGTTTCTGCTGGTCCAAGTGAAGCATTATCTTTACCTGAAGGAAGTAGTGCAAGTTATATTGAACCAAACGGAAATAGTTTTACTGCTCAAAAAGAAAGAATAGATAAATTAGAATATCAAATTAATGAATTAGGTTTAGCAGCTATACTTGGACAAAAAATGAGTGCGGAAACAGCACAGTCAAAAAGAATTGATAGATCGCAAGGCGACTCAACTATGATGGTTTTAAGTCAACAAATTCAAGATTTAATTGATAATTGTTTAAAATTTCATGCCAAATTTGAAAATCAAAGTGTAGCTGGAACTTCTTTTGTTAATAGAGATTTTGTAGATACAAGTTTAGATCCTAATCAAATAGATGCTTTACTTAAAATTTATGCTGCAGGTGTTATCGATCAAGAAGAACTACTTAAAAAATTAGTTGAAGGTGAAGTATTATCAGAAGATTTAGATATTGAAGAAATGTTAGATCGTAGTGAATTAGGCGATTTAAGAGAAAGAAATCAAAATATAAACCAAGTTATGGCTGAACAATCTGAAGCTGAAGATAATGAATAATGTCTATACCGGAAAAATTTTATCGTAATCAAATTGATTTAAATAGATATGAAAACGATTTAGCTGCTCGGTTAATTGAAACTTATAACAAAATAATGATAGATGCAGCTGAAAGGCTTCAAAAAATTCCTATTGGTCCTGGATTAGATAAAACAAGAGAAATACGTTTAAAAAGTATATTAAAACAAGTAAAAAACGACTTAGAAAGATGGAAAAATACTAGTTTAGGAATAATGGTTAAAGAACTTAAAGATGTTGCAAATATACAAAAAGATTTCATAGAAGGTTTATTAGAAGATATTGCACCGGCTGAATTAAGGGGGCAAATAAATGCTTTACAGCTTGATCCAAATTTTGTTGATAGTTTAATTAGATTTGATCCTACAAAAAGTAATCAAATAGGACTGCCTAAAGGAAAAGTTTTTGATGTTTTTAAAGATACAACTAGTTTACAAGCTATTCAATCACGTTTTGCTTTAACCGCTGCTATTGGTAAAGAAATAGTTTTACCTAACGGTCAGGTAGTAGCAAAAGCTTTTGAAGGCTTAACAGAAAAAACAGCAGAAAGATTTGCTCATACAGTTAGGCAAGGTCTTGCAGAAGGTAAAAATTTACAAACAATTCAAAAAGAATTAATTGGAACATTAAACTTTAATCCAAGATCAAAAGGTGGTTTAATTACTGCATTAAGTAATGCACAAACAAAAACATTAGTAAAAACAACTGTACATCAACTAAATACAGAAATAAGTCGAAAAAGTTATCAAATAAATCCTAATATTGTAAAAAAATGGGAATATTCAGCAATTCATGACCAAAAAACTTCGGCTATTTGTAGAGCATTAGATGGTAAAAGGTATAAAGTAGGTCAAGGACCTTATCCACCTCAACATTTCAATTGTAGATCTGTTGATATACCAATACCTATTGGACCTATTACTAATAAAGAATTTGTTCCTGATGGAGAAACTTATGGTCAATGGTTTGAAAAAAAAGTAAATTCTCTTAATAAGAAAGAACCTGGTAAAGGAACTGCTTACGGTGAAAAGGTTTTAGGTATTAAAGGTTTTGAAGTTTTTAAAGGATTAAGAAAAAAATATAATTCACCAACAGAAGCTATGAGAAAATTTATTAAAAAAGATGGAACTAGAAAATCTTTAGATCAACTAACTAAGTTATATAAGAAAAAATAATTATAATTATAAATAAATAATATATAAATTTATGCCATTAAAAAAAGGAAAATCACGTAAAAGTATTTCAAAAAATATTGAAACTTTACGAAAAGAAGGAAAACCTTTTAAACAGGCAATAGCAATTGCATTATCTACAGCAGGAAAAAAGAAAAAGACAAGACGAAAAAAGAAATAAATAGTAAACTATAAATAGTTACTTTTAAAATTATGCCAAAAGGAAAAGGAACTTATGGATCAATGGTTGGTAGACCGCCTAAAAAGAAAAAAGGAAAAAAAAAAGTTGCTAAAAAGTAATGGCAAAGGTAAACAAACCAACCGATCCGGAACTATATGCACGTGTAAAAGCTAGAGTTAAAGCACGTGTTAAACGTTGGCCTAGTGCTTATGCTAGTGCTCAATTAGTCCAGGCATATCAAAGAGCCGGCGGAGGTTATACTACTGTTAATAAGCCAAAAGCAAAAACTAAAAAAGGTGCTAAACGTGGCAAAAAAAAGTAGGGCTCCAGGTGGTTTAACCGATTGGTTTAAAGAAAAATGGGTTGATGTTAAAACTGGTAAACCTTGTGGAAGAAAAAAATCTGAAAAAAAAAGAAAAGGGTATCCCGCTTGTAGGCCTACTAAACGAGTTTCAAGTAAAACACCTAAAACACTTTCAGAATTAACACCAGCTGAAAAAAGAAAATTTACAAAAGCTAAAACAGGTAAAAAAAAGATTTCATTTCAAATGAGACGCAAACGTAAAACCAAAACAAAAAAATGAAAAAAAAGCGCAAACCAGTTAATTTATCTTTAAAAAAAGGGGAAAGATCCAAAAAAGGTGGATTAACTGCTAAAGGTCGCGCAAAATATAACAAAGCAACAGGCGGAAATTTACAGGCACCTGTTACAGGTAAAGTTAAACCTGGAAGCAAAGCAGCAAGTAGGAGAAAATCATTTTGTAGTCGTATGAAAGGTATGAAAAAGAAACTAACTGGTAGCAAAAAAGCAAATGATCCAAATAGCAGAATAAATAAGGCTTTAAGACGTTGGAAATGCTAATATTTAAAAAACAAGGTATATTAGGATTACTTTAAATTTTTTATATGTCAGAAGAAAATCCCGCAACAACTGTTGATGCTTCAGCTGAAATAAATTCACTGAAAAAAGAAATTGAATTATTAAAACAAAAAAATAGAGAAGTAGTTGAAGAAAAACAAAAAATAACTTCTAATGCAAAATCTGTTGCATCTCTTCCAGAAGGTACAGATGTTCAAGCACTTATTGAATTTAAGCGAAAAGTTGAACAAGAAAGATTAGAAGAAAAAGGACAATATTCTGAAGCATTAAATAAAAGAGAAGAGCAATTTCGTGAAGCTATTGAAAAAAAAGATATAGAAATAAATAATTTAAAAAACGAATTAAAGGATTTAAAACTAGTTACACCTGCTGTAAGTGCTTTATCTGAAATAGTTCATGATCCTGATTATGCAATGGGTAAATTAGATAGAGACAAAATACAAGTACAAAAAGACGGAAGTGTTGTTTATTTGTCAGATGATGGATTTACTAGCAAACCTATACAAGAAGCAGTAAAAGAAAAAGTTCAAACATGGGCATTAAAACATCAAGCACCAACTGGTTCGGGTGCACCTATTGGTAAATCTGAATCTGTAGGAAATATTGCTGGAATTGATGAAAATTTATTAAAACGTATGGCAAAAGGTGAAGATACAGCAGCTATGGAAATTCATCAAAAATATGGTCGTGAAGCATGGCTAGAAGCAAAAAAAATTGCTAAAAATTACAAATAAGAAATATTGAGTTATAGTTTTAGTAATAACAAATTCGGCTGTGCTGATTTGAAAAGCTAAATTGAAGCTGTGCTGACATTTAGAGGGCTGTGCTCAACTTTGTAAATCTTTCATTTTCATTTTTGAAATGGCAACTACTTTAGCGGACATTATTGTTCCGGAGGTGTTTGCTGATTCCATTATTGAAGAAACAACTTTAAGAGATAGTTTTCTTCAAAGTGGCGTTTTAGCACCTCTACCTGAGCTAAACTTAAGCTCAACAAATGGCGGAAATTTCGTCAATATACCTTTTTACAAGGCAAATTTAAGTGGTAACTACACTCGTTTAGATGATAGTTCTTCTTTAACACCTAATAAAATTGAACAAAGCAGCCAAATTGGTGTTGTTCTTACTGCTGGTGATGCTTTTTCTGCAAGACAACTTGCAGGTCAAAAAATTGGTTCAAACTCACCTGATCCAATAGCTGCTATCAGACAAAAATTAAGTGCTTACATAAACAATGAAAAACAAAAAGATTTGTATTCTTGTTTACAAGGTGCTTTTGGTTCCTTAACAAATAACAATAGTTCTTCTGCTCTATTTGAACTTTCAATTGATTCAGAGTCAGGTGACACACCATCAGCTCTTGGTGCTGGTACTGTTTCTAAAGCTCAATCTTTACTTGGAGATCAAGGAGATAAATTAACAACTATTGCAATGCATTCAAAAGTGTTTTATGCACTTAAAGAAAGAAAAGCATTAGATTATGTAACTAATTCAGAAGCAAGATTAGGTACGGCTCCAAGTGGTGCAAGTACTGTTAATGCTTTTGGTGGTTCTTCTGCAGGCGCTTATGGTGATGTTTCTGTTCCACAGTACATGGGAATGAACATTATTGTTTCAGATGATATTCCAAAATCTGGATCAGGTGCTTCAACAGAATATGCTGTTTATTTTTTCCAGCAAGGAGCCGTAGCAACGGGCGAGCAGGCAGCTTTAGTAACTAAAGTTGATGAAGATGTTCTTGCATTTGAAGATGTAGTTTCATTTAAACATGCTTACATTTATCACCCAATAGGTTTGAAATGGGCAGTTACGACTACAAACCCAACAAGAGCACAGCTCGAAACAGCAACTAACTGGGAAAAAGTGTACGATCTCAAAAATATTGGAATCGTAAGGGCCACTGTAACTTCACCATTAGATTAATCATGGCTAGTATTTTTGAACTTCAGAATCCTCCTTTTGGTCAATTAACTAAAACAAAAGTTATTAAAACTGAAAACGGAGCACATACTTTAACAACTGCTGAAATTATTGAAGGCATTGTTGATGGAACACCTACAGGTAATAGGGCTATTACAACTCCAACAGCTGCAGAAATTTTAACTGCTCTTGGTATTCAAAATAAAGTTGGTCAATGTTTTGAGTTAACTATTGTCAATAAGGCAGCGTCAACTCATAAATTTACTTTGACCGCTGGTTCTGGCGTCACTATTGTTGGCGAGCCAGACGTAACTGCAGATAGTTCTGGAACTTTTATTTTTAGAGTTACTAGTTCAACTGCTGTTAGCGCGTTTAGAAAGTAATGGGTATAGCTACATTTCGATTAGCTAGAGAAAGGGAAGCTGCTTTAAAAGTGGCTTCTCAATCTTCTGATAAAATTCAAGTAAAGCCAAAACTAACAAAATCAAATGGCAGTAACAATAGTAGCAACTCCAGGAAGCGCAACAGCAAATAGCTATGTAACGCTTACTGATGCTCAAACTTTTATTGATGGTCTTATTGAAAATGACGATATAGTTGCTTGGGCAACAAGTACAACTGACCAAAAAAACCGTGCGCTATTTAGTTCAGCTCAAAGAATTGATAGAGAAAGATTTTTAGGGGCTCGAACTAATGATGCACAAGCTTTAGAGTGGCCTAGATCAGGTGTAAAAAAACCTTATACCTACTCAAGTACTTACAATGCTTTATATCCTAGTAATTTACAACCTGCTTTTTATGCTGATAATGAAATACCTAAAAGAGTAAAAGATGCGCAGGTTCATTTAGCTGTTTATTTAAACAATAATAAAGATGGACTTGATTTAAGTGGTTTTGAGGACTTTAATGAAATATCTATAGGAAATATAAATGTAAAACCTAGATTCTATGGTGCTGTCGGTGCTAACCGAATACCACCTATAATTGAACAATATTTGACAGGCATTAGAATAAGTGGGCCTGCAACAATCGCCGTAAGGAGGAGTTAACTAATGTCTTATGATTTTCCATCAGCAAAAATTGTTAATGATACATCTGCAATAACAGGCAGATTTGGTAAGTTACAGGCAAATGAAGATACTGTAATTGCTTCACTAACCGCACAAAACATTGATGGGGCTAGCACAAGTATTACATTAAATGCAAGTTGTGAAATTTGTGGAGTGATTACAGCATTTCAGTTAAGTAGCGGATCAGTTATTGCTTATAGATTGTAATGGCAAGTTTTGCAAAACTAAAAAATGCTATTCCAGGAGTTTTAAAGGCAACTGGAAGTGATATTACATTAAGATTTGTAACAATAGGAGATTATAATGAAACTAACGGAACAGTTTCAGAAAGCAATACAGATGTACCAATAAAAGCACTAGTTGATAATATTTCAAAAACTGAAGTTAATGATTTGATTAACGAAAATGATAAACGTGTTTTAATTGCTGCTAAAGATGTTACTACTACCCCAACTACAAAAGATAAAGTTTTAATTAATAATATTGTTCATCAAATAATAACTGTAGATACTACCGAAGCTGCAGGTATTGCAATTACTTTTACATTAATTGTGAGGTCTTAATGGTTACTAAAAATATAAATTTAGGACAAATAGGAGATTTTGCAGAAGAAAAGACAGAAAAAATTGTTGGTTTAGGTGCAAATATTTTATTACAAAAATTAAAAAGCACTAATGTACCTGTCAACGAAGGAACAATGAGAACTGCTTGGTTTCAAAGACCTGTTTCAAATTTAGAAATAGATTTAATAAATAAACTTGAATATGCAGAACCAGTAACTTTTGGTACAAATATTCCACCTACGTGGAAAAATGGTTACCAATTATCTGAAGCTGATGGAACTCCTATTCCAAAAGATTGGGCAAAACGTTTTATAGATCAAACTATAAACATTATGAAAAAAGAGGCTGGTAAATAATGAATACTATAAATGATATAAGAGCAGCTATAGAAACAAGATTAGCTACAGAAATGGCTAACTCACCTGCTTATACTATTGCTTTTCAAAATGTACCTTTCACTCCACCAAATAATAGTAGTTGGGTTCAATCTTCAATAACATTTGGAGTACACGAATCTGCAACATTACAAGCACCAACAAGTGGATATAATAAACATAACGGAGAATTAATTATAAATGTATTTAGTCCTCAAGGTGTTGGATCAGGAGCTAATTATATAATTGCTGAACGTATAAAAGATTTATTTCACAGACAAACTGTTAGCCAAATCATTTTTGGTGATACAGTAGGACCGAGCCAAGTTTCACCTGCAAGTCCACAACCTTTTTTTCAAACTGAGTTGAGCTTTATTTTTGAAGCATGGTTACAATAGAATAAAATCTGTTTAATTTAAAAAAAATGGCAACTGTTTTATCTGGTACAAGCGGTGCGTTGTATTACAAACCAGCAGGCACTAAAGGCACTTTTGGTACAGGTGATGTAAACATTGGTACTGAAACTATTACTATAGGAACCTACTTAAATTTTAAAGTAGGTGACGGCGTTAAATTTTCCGTAATTAATGCACAGACAGGTGGTAGTGGAACAGGAACATTACCGGCAGGTTTAAATAACAGTGATACTTTCTTTGTTATTGCTTATACAGCTTCAACTGGAGCTTTACAGGTATCAGCAACGGCAGGTGGATCAGCAATTAATATTACAAATACAGGAACAGCCGCATCTCCTAATGAATTTCAAGTTGCTTATGCAGACTTTGCAGCTGTAGGTGAAGTACAATCTTGGAGCTTTTCTATTGAACGAGAAAATATTGATACAACAACTATAGGACAACAAAGCACACAAGCTGTTCCATTTAGAACTTTTATTGCGGGTTTTGCTGATGGTGAAGGAACCGCAAGTGTGTTTGTAACTGATGAAGATTCAGCTTTAGCTAATAGAATGGTTGAAGATGTTATTCAAAGAAATCAAGTTGGTGCAGCATTTAAACTTTATACTGATAAAAAAGGAACTGAAGCCTTAAGCAGAAGTATTCAACTTGATGCAATGCTTTCAGGTGCAGAATTTAATGTAAACCCTGACGACGCACAATTAGTTGAAGTTACATTTAAACCAACTGAAGCACCTACTTTTGACTTTAGTACAAGTAGTTGATAAGTTAAATTAGATTTAAATTTTTATGACTTCATCTAAAACCCGCTTAACACCTCTTGAAAAGTTAAAACAAGCAGCTAACTTAAAACCAATTAAAAGAGAGGTAGAACTTACAAATGGTGACATTTTTGAATTTTGGTCAACACCATTAACAATGGCTGAAAGAGAAAGAGCATCAAAAGGTACAAAAGACGATCTTAATGCTTTTGCTCTTCAGTTGTTTATTCAAAAAGCAACTCATGAAACTGGAGAAAGAATGTTTGCTGCTGGACAAGCTTCTGAATTAAAACATGAATGTAGAGATGCAGATTTACAAGCTTTAATGCTTGCTTTACTTAGTGAAGATCAATATGAAGAGGCTGATACCGACCCAAAAAAATAAAGCTGCAACTAAAAAAGGATAATTTTCTTATGCTTCAGTTAGGTGTAGCTAAAGAATTAAAATACACTTTATTAGAACTACAACAAAAAATGACTATAGAAGAATTATTTATATGGTCAGCTTATTTTGGGATTTTAAATGATGAACAAGAAAAAATGTTGAAAAAAACTAAATTAAGGTAAACTTAAAAAAGATATTTTTTTATTGTGGCTAACGGTGAAGTTGGGATAAAAATTAAAGTTTCAGCAAGGGATGCTGTTAATAATTTAAATAAATTAAAAACTATAAGTACAAAACTGCAGACTTCTTTTAAAAAAGTTGAAACTGCTGCTGCAAGATTACAAAATAGAGCAGGCGCTTCATTTCAAAAATTTGGTAATAAGGTTCGAAATGTAAGAAGAAAAGTACAGGTTGATTTAGAAAAAATAAAAAGAGGCTTTAAAGGAATGAATAATATTGGAGCATTATTAGGAGGTGCTGGTTTAGGTCTATTTGCAAAAGCATCTATACAAACAGCAGCCAATGCACAGGCTTTAGAATTGAGATTAAAGTTGTTAACGCAAGAATTTGGAGAATATGAACAGGCACAAGATCTTGCAAGTAGAGCAGCAAGAACTTTTGGAATGTCAAATATAGAAGCACTAGAAGGCGTGACTAATATTATTGGTCGTTTAAGACCACTTGGTTTATCGTTAAAACAAATTGAAACTACATTTTTCGGTTTTAATACTGCTGCTAAATTAGCTGGTGTATCAACTGTTGAAGCATCAAATGCATTTAGACAATTAGCACAGGCATTAGGTTCTGGAAGATTAGCTGGAGATGAATTTAGAAGTATATCAGAACAGGTACCAACAATTTTACAACCAATAGCAGGTGAACTTGGTGTTACTGTTGGTAAATTAAAAGAATTAGGTGCGCAGGGTTTAATTACATCTGATGTTGTTATAAGAGCATTACAAAAAATTCAAACAGAAGGTGCAGGTAAAGTTTCTGGAATTATTACGCAATCTGATTTACAAATATTTAAAAATTTCAGCAATGCTTTAGAAGATTTAAGAAAAACAGTAGGTGAAGCTTTAAATCCAGTTATTTTACCTTTAACAAAAAATATTACTAATTTAATAAATGCTTTTAATGATGCTAATCCAATTTTTCAAAAGGCTGCTGTATTAGTAGGAGCTGTTGCAACTGCAGCATTATTAGCCGCACCTGTTTTAGGAACTTTTGCTTTAGTAATGAAAGGATTAGGATTATTTTTTACATCTTCAGCAGGTGTTGCATTATTAGGATTTTTTAGTATTGCAAATTTACCATTAATAGGATTAGTTGCTGGTTTAACAGCAGCTTTTACAGGTTTAGCTGTACAAATTGGAAAAGTAAATGAAAAAAGAAGAGCTTTCCAGGATAAATTAGATTCTGGTAATTTAAAAGTATTAGAAGAAGCAAGATCTACTGAATTAAATACAATTGCACAACTTGAAAATTCAAATGCTAGAGGCATGGCAACTAAAGGAATACAAAGACAAATAAAAGAAGCTGAAGCAAGAATTGCATTAATAGATAAAGAAATAGATAGATTAGATGTTCTTAATAGAACGTACAAAATTGGTGGAATTGAATATGACGCAAATATGGTTCCAATAAATCCACCTAAAACAGGATTTGAAAAACCACCTAAAGATGAAAAAGGTAAAGGCACACCATTATTAGATGCTTTACAAAGGGAACAACAATTTTTAAAAGATGCTTTAACTATGGGTACAGCAAAAGCAAAATTAGAAGAACGAATAAGAGATTTAATGAAAGAACAAAATGGATTGAGTGAAGAACAAGCTCGTAAACAAGTTTTATTAGCTGACGCAGATCAAAAACGTTTAGCTTTGCAAGAACAAATAAAAGATGTTTTAGCTCAAGGCATGACTGATGCTGTTATGGGATTAATTGAAGGCACAAAAACTTTAGGTGAAGCATTAGCAGGTATTGCAAAACAACTTGCAAGTATGTTTTTTAAACAGGCATTTACAAGTATTTTTAGTGGAATGTTTAGCGAACAAGGTTCATATAGCAGAGCAGGTGGATTTAAAGCATTTCAACAAGGTGGTGTTGTAAATCAACCTACACTTGGATTAATGGGGGAAGGCGGTGAACCAGAATATGTAATTCCTTCATCAAAAATGGATGGTGCAATGGCTAGATATTCAGCAGGTGCTAGAGGTGGTGCTGTTATTCCAGGAGGTAGTCATGAATCTGGTACAGTTGCAGGTGGATCTGGCAATGCAATAGTTGAATACACTGGTCCTGTTCTTAACTTTAATGGTGATGAGTACGTTCCAAAATCTGCTGTGCCTGAGATAATTAATACTGCTGCAAGAAGAGGTGGAGAAGCTGGACAGGCAAAAGCCTTTGCTACTTTAAAAAACTCCCGTAGTCAACGTGCCACATTAGGATTATGAGTATTACCTATTTAAGTACGTTCTTGCACTTAACAAAACCTAAAGATTCTAGTTTTAATCGGTTTTTTCAAAACAGTGTAAGAGGGGATATTAATACTCTTACGGCAGCATCAAATTCAATTTTGCATAACGGTAATTTACATACATTTTTACCTTTTATTTATCAAGGTGCAGCCAAAACCAAATCAGGAGATAATTTAGAAGCACAATTAGTGCTTGCTAATAATCCTGTCTCAATGAATCATGTAAGAGATGCAATAGCAGAAAGACATAATGTGAAAGTAGAAGTATGTAAAATGAACAGTGATTTTAGTGTAGATGAAATACTGACTGTAGAAAACTGGCTTATTGCTTCTTTTGCTTACGATGCAACAACAATAGAAGTGTTATTAAGTAGTGCAATAGATGCTGTTGGTACGACTGCTCCAAACAGAGTATTTACAACAGATATTGTTGGTTTTTTACCTCGTACTGGAAATATACAAACTATATGAAGCCACATCAACTTATTGGTTTACGTTATAGATTAGGTGCTGATCCTGTAAAACATCATGCGGCAGATTGTGTTTCACTTGCAAGAACAGTTTTAAAATATTATGGTATTACATCTCCAGAACCTACAAGAGATTGGTATAAAAGAGTAAGAAGAAAAGATTTTGGAATATTTAAAGAAGAATTAGAAAAGTGGGGAAACGAGACAAAAGAGTTTAAAATAGGTACAGTAGCATTATGTAAATCTAATATTGGATATGGCCTTGCAGTTTATTGGAAAGACGGATGGCTGAATTGCGGAGAGTCGATGGTTCGATGGAGCCCATTAGACAAATTGGACATAGAAAAATATTATTACCCTTCGAGCAAGAACTTTGTCAGCAGTTAGGTCTTAGCAAAGAAGAATACTTTAAATTTTTAGAATATACAGCAAGTCAAAATGGTAAAAGACCAAAAGAATATGACAATATTCCTTATGTTGTAAATGGTCCAGTAGCTGCTTTATTTACTGCTGCTATAGGAGGAAATGTTGCGGCACAAATAGTTGTCGGTTTAATTCTTAGCGTTGTTGCTTATTTTTTAACACCCAAACCAAAGCCCCCAAAAACCCCTCCTAGTCTTACTACAGCAGGGCAACAGGGAGTAAGAAGATTTGCACCACAAACTGGTTTTGACTCAGCACAGGAGCTTGCAGAACTTGGTGCTGTGATACCTTTAGTCTTTGCTAAATATAAAAAAATAGGAGGAGTTGACTTTGGTGGTATTCGTGTAAACACATCACTTTTGTGGTCACAGATGAGGAGTCTTGGCAAAGGACAACAGATAAAAGCCATATTTAATTTATCTTCGGGAGAATTGGGAAATGAGGATACTGATGGTGATGGTTTTGGCGGTCCAGATTTTAATGGAATTGCTATAGGAGATATTTTATTAAAAAACTATTCAGAGGGAAAATTTAGATTATTTTTTAATAATGGTAATGAAGATACTGATGGTAAATTAAAATTTCCAGCTAATAAATATCCTCAAGGTAATTTAGAAAGAGAAATCTCAAGAAATGGTCATACTTCTTCAGACGGAACTGAGTTGCCTCTTGTTGACAGTGATTATACTGGTTCGTTTGTTGATGATACATTCTGTGCCACTCGTACTCCCTCCACTCAGAATATCTTTGGTAATTACAATCCTGTACCTAACAGCATGAGATTTATGCTTCCTTATGAATTGGTGCTTATACAGGATAATTTAGATGGAGATGTTAAAGATAAAACAATAATAAAAAGAAGAAAAGTACAGACAAACTTTCCTAGATACCAAGCTATTGTTGCAGTTCAAAGAAATGGTACAGCTTTAACTGGAGATGTAAATGTTGTTAAAAATGATCGTGTAACTTATCAAATATCAAATCACGACCCAAATGATGAATACGATTTTAGTGACTGGAGTGCAGAAGATGTTGCTTCTTCTGTAAATGCCGATAGAGAAAATACAGATGATACTCTTGCTATAGGCGAACAATATTTAGTTGGTACAGCAATAGGTATTTTGATAAGTCACGATGAAGGTATCTGGGAAGAAAATAAAACAAAACAATTTACGTTTAAAATTATAGAGCCAGGAAAAGTACAGGTAAAATCTGTTACTGATGCACATAATCCTTTTGAAACTTTATTAATACAAAAATGTGCTATTGGAGTGATTACTAATAGCTATAAATGTACAACAACGGAGATAGGAATAAAATCTGTTGTTAACAGGCAGATAACAGGATTTGCAAATGTAAACAGCCATCCTGGATATTGGCAATATTACGGTGAACCTGATAATGCAGGTGTTGATGGTGTTGTACATGATTATGAAAAGAAAAATGGAAATATATCTTTAGGTCAGATGAGTAAATATGTGAAACGATATAGTTTTTTTGATTTATACTCAAGAACAGTGGGAGAAGATAATTGGACTAAAATAGGAGATAAACCTTTTGCTGTATTAGGTAGAACACCTCAACCTCAATATAACTTTATAAGAGTTAATCATACGGATGAAGAATTAAGAGAATTTAAATTAGAACCTGTACCTGGAAATTTAATTAAGTCTCGATACATAGGAGCAGAAATAAATTTATTAACAGGAACAAGCCTTGCTCATATAAATATTAATGATTCTCAAATTAAATCAATATATTTTAATGGACAATCTAACTATGTTCTTACTGCAAGTCGTGCTAGTAATCCTGAATGGTTTTTAGGAGAGATACCAGAATCTGATGATGCAAGTCAAGGAAAAGTTTTATCTTTTGATCGTTCTGTTGTTGGTACGCCAGCAACCAGAGAGGAATATATACCCTTTGAAACGAAATATGATGAAGATTCAGAAAATAGATCGTATGTCTATCAACGTCTTGAAAAATTTGCTACCTATCCAAAACGAAGAACACAGTTAAGTTTTTATTATGAAGATAATTTAAAAGGTAAATATACATTTTCTGGTAGAAAAGGAACTTACGAGGGTTTTGCTGCTAACAATACTGAATTTAGTGTTATAACAGGTGGTGTACGTTATTCTCCTGGAGAAGCGATAATTAATGACAATGATGATTTTGATGGTAAATATAAAATAGTTTTATCACGTTTAGGAAATGTAACTGATGGAATAGTTTCAGGCTACCCAAAAACAGTATCTCCTACAGGTGGTTCTGGAACAGGTTTACAAGTAGAAGTTGAATTATACGATAATGGTGCTAAGAAATGGAAAATTACAAATAAGGGTAGTGGTTATAAAGAAGGTGATAAGGTCACAATTCCTTTTGATTCATTTGGTAATGAAGATGTTTTTTGTAGTGTTGAGTTTGGTGTTTTTGTAACAGATCCTTGGCCAGCAGGTCAGAATTTAAATCCTTTTGATGCTATTGCTGACTATATAAAATTTGATGCAGAAAGACCTAGCCATTTAGATCAACCCGAACATCAGATTACTTATGTTAACGAAATGATTCGATCAAGTAGTTTACCTTATAGTCAATTATCAAATATTGGTTTAAAAATGAATAGCAGTAAGGAATTTAATAATTTTTCTCAACTGTCTGTTTATGTGAAAAACGGTATTAAAGTAGAAAATTTAATAAGTGGTAGTACAGAATCATCTAATTTATTTCCTAACATTGCTTATCATTTACTAGATGACGATATAAATGGTGCAGGTAATTTAATCGGAGAGAATCAAATAAATAAACAAGAAATGAAAAAAGCTTCAGAATTTTGTGAAGCAAACAAATTATATTGGGATGGGGTTATCACTCAACAACAAAATTTAAGAGAATTTATCTATCAAAATGCAGCTTTTTGTTTGTTGGATTTCACAATTAAAGGAGGGCAGTTTTCTCTAACACCAACAGTTCCTGTAACTTCAAGTAATCAAATAGATCGAGATGTTATAGCAAGTACAATAGTAAAAGCATTATT